>Ga0255108_1000080_pt1 | contig 28305 bp, 23 predicted proteins | sample Law_Miss_RepA_8h_FD_188469 | JGI IMG/M metagenome (GOLD analysis project Ga0255108, IMG submission 188469) | Freshwater microbial communities from St. Lawrence River, New York, United States - Law_Miss_RepA_8h | ecosystem: Environmental > Aquatic > Freshwater > River | place: USA: New York... | reverse complement strand
GTGGAGCGTCCTTTTCCTGGTGATGGAGTTCACCACCGAGTGGACGAAGTACGGTTGGGGTGAAGCGACGGCGGAATTGCCGCTCATGCTGCTCCGGTACCTCGCGGGCGGCGCGCTGGCCGCCGCCGTCTGGTGGCTCATCGAGAAGTCGCCCCGCGTCCATGAGACGCACGGGCGGGGGCACCACTGAGTCAACCGCGCCCCAGCGTCGCGATCGCCTTGAACTCGGCGGGAGTCACGGGTGTCACGGAGAGACGGTTGCCCGGCCGCAGGATGAGCATCTCCTTGAGCGCCGCGCATTCGCGTAGGTCGGGTAGGCTGACGAGTCGCCGGAAGCCTTGGTGGAAGGAGACCTCAAGGCAGCTCCAGCGCGGGTTTTCCCGCGTCGACTTGGCGTCGAAGTAGTCCGATTTCGGGTCGAACTGGGTGGGGTCGTCGAAGGCCTCCTTCGTGACCTTGGCGACGCCGACGATGCCGGGCTCGGCGCAGTTGGAATGGTAGAAGAGCACGAGGTCGCCGACCTGCGCCGCGCGCAGGAAATTGCGCGCCTGGTAGTTGCGCACCCCGGTCCAGGGTTCCTGGCCCTTGCGCTCGAGTTCCGCGAAGGAGAACTCGTCGGGTTCGGACTTCATCAGCCAGTGGTGCATGCGGCCAACGTGCAGGGCAGGGCGGGTTTTTCAAGGTCGGGCTGCGGTCTTGCCCTTTGTGCGGGGCCGACCCTAATCGGGCTGTGCGCCTGTTGGACTCCCATTGTCACCCGGAATACGCCGTCAAAGCCGGACGTCTCGCCGCCTGGGTCGAGGAATGCCGCGCCGCCGGCGTCGAGGGTGCGGTCGCCATCGGGACCGACCTCAAGGATTGGTCCGACTACCGCGACCTCGCCGCCACCCGGCCTGATTTCTTTCGCCACACCGTCGGCCTCCATCCCTGCCATGTCGAGGAAGGCTGGGAGGAGACCGTCGCCGCGATCTCACCCTATTTCGCGGACCGCACCCACCCGGCCGCGCTCGGGGAGATTGGCTTGGATTATTTCCGCCTGCCAGCCGACGGCGCCGAAGCCGCGCGCATCAAGGGCTGGCAGCAGGCGGCCTTCCGCCGGCAGCTGTCGCTGGCCTATCAGTTCGGTTGCCCGGTGGTAATCCACTCCCGCCATGCCTTCGACGATTGCGTGCGCCTGATCGACGACAGCGGCGTGGATTGGTGCAAGGTCGTCTTCCATTGTTTCGTCGAGGGTTCCGCACAGGTCCGCCAGATCAATCAGCGCGGCGGCCGGGCCTCCTTCACCGGCATCATCACGTACGCGAAGTCCGAGGACATTCGCCAGGCACTGAAGGCGCAGGGACTCGCGCGGCTCATGCTCGAGACCGACGCGCCCTACCTCGCGCCGCAGTCCGTCCGCGGCAAGGAAAATACGCCCGCTTACCTTCCGGAGATCTGCGCCCAAGCCGCGGAGCTGCTGGGGCTGCCGGCGGATGAGGTTGCCGAGGTCGCGACGCGCAACGCCCGCGAGTTCTTCGGGTTCTGACCTGTGAATGAAAAAGGGCGGGCCCGAAGGCCCGCCCTGCTCGGACGCGGATGCACGCCTCAGGCCTTGGCCAGCGCCTGCTCGAGGTCGGCGAGGATGTCCTCGACGTCCTCGATACCCACGGAGAGGCGGACGTAATCGTCGGTCACGCCGGCGGCGGCGCGTTCCGCCGCGGTGAGCTGCGAGTGCGTCGTGGAGGCCGGGTGGATGGCGAGCGAGCGGGCGTCGCCGATGTTGGCGACATGGCTGTGGAGCTGCAGCGCGTCGATGAACTTGGCGCCGCCCTCATGGCCCGACTTCAGGCCGAAGCCGACGAGGGCGCCGTAGCCGTTGGTCAGGTACTTCCGGGCGAGGTCGTGGTACTTCGAGGACTTGAGGCCGGGGTAGTTGGTCCACTTCACCTTCGGGTGCGCCTCGAGGAACTGGGCGACCTTCATTGCGTTGGCGCAGTGGCGCTCCATGCGCAGGTGCAGGGTCTCAAGGCCCTGGAGCAGCAGGAAGGCGTTGAAGGGCGAGAGGCAGCTGCCGACGTCGCGCAGGAACTGGAGGCGCATCTTCATGACGAAGGCGATGTTCGCGCCGCCGGCGGGCGGGAAGGCCTTGAAGGCTTCCCAGTGCGGCAGGCCGTGGTAGGAAGGGTCGGGTTCGGTGAAGCCGGGGAACTTGCCGTTACTCCAGTCGAAGTTGCCGCCGTCGACGACGATGCCGCCGATCGAGGTGCCGTGGCCGCCGATGTGCTTGGTCGCGGAGTGGACGACGATGTTGGCGCCATGCTCGAACGGACGGTTCAGGTACGGCGAGAGGGCGGTGTTGTCGACGATCAGCGGGACGCCGACTTCCTTTGCGATCATGCCGACCTCGGCGAAGGGGAGGATGTTGAGGCGGGGATTGCCGAGGCCTTCGCCGTAGAAGGCCTTGGTGTTCTTCTTCACGGCCTTCCGGAAGTTCTCGGGATCGTCGCCGTCGACGAACGAGACCTCGATGCCGAGCTTGGGCAGGGTGTAGTGGAACAGGTTGTAGGTGCCGCCGTAGAGCTGCGAGACCGAGACGATGTGGTCGCCGGCGCCGGCGAGGTTCAGGATGGCCGCGGTGATGGCGGCCTGCCCGGAGGAATGGGCGAGCGCGGCCGAGCCGCCTTCGAGCGCCGCGACCCGCTGCTCGAGCACGTCGGTCGTCGGGTTCATGATGCGGGTGTAGATGTTGCCGAGTTCCTTCAGGCCGAAGAGGTTGGCGGCGTGCTCGGTGTCCCGGAACTGGTAGCTCGTCGTCTGGTAGATCGGGACGGCACGGGAGCCGGTGGTCGGGTCGGGTTTCTGGCCGGCGTGCAGCGTCTGCGTGCCGAGGCCGGGCTTCTTCTTGGGTGTGCTCATGGGGAAGGGGAGGGGACCTCTTTATCCCCGTCGGAGGCTCGGGTCACAAGCCGTTTTCCGGTCTATGACGCTTCCTTCTCGCCCTCGGGCGGGCTTTTTTCCTATCTGGACGCACCGTATGCCCGTCTTCCTGCACGATACCATGAGCCGCAAGGTGCGCCCCTTGCTCCTCAAACCCGACCGCTCCACGTTCGGCATGTATTGCTGCGGTCCGACCGTGTACGGCCCGGCCCACATCGGCAACTTCCGGACCTTCCTCCTGCAGGACGTCCTGCGTCGCACCCTCGAGGTCACCGGCCTCAAGGTGAAGCATGTCCGCAACCTCACCGACGTGGACGACAAGACGATCCGCGGCGCGGTGGCGGCGAAGATGACCCTGGCGGCTTTCACCAAGGGCTGGACCGACAAGTTCCACGCCGATTGCGCCGCCTTGGGGTTGCTCGTCCCGCAGGTCGAGCCCAGTGCGGTCGAGCACATCCCGCAGCAGGTCGCCATGATCAAGTCGCTCGTCGACCGCGGCCACGCCTACGTGGCTAAGGACGGCTCCGTCTACTTCAAGGTCTGCTCCTGCGCCGATTACGGCAAACTCTCCCGCCTGGATCGCAGCCAGTCCCGCACGCAGGCGACCAATAGCGCCGGCGAGGCCAACGACGCCGACGAGTACGACCGCGAGTCCGCCGCCGACTTCGCCCTGTGGAAAGCCCACAAGCCCGAGGACGGCGATAACCATTGGCCCAGCCCGTGGGGCGAAGGTCGTCCCGGCTGGCACATCGAGTGCTCCGCGATGTCCCTGCAGCACCTCGGCGCCACCTTCGACCTGCACGGCGGCGGGGTCGACCTCTGCTTCCCGCACCACGAGAACGAGATTGCGCAGACCGAGTGCGCGACCGGCGTGAAGGGCTTCGCCGCCCACTGGTTCCATAGCGCCCACCTGCTCGTCGACGGCGACAAGATGTCCAAGAGCAAGGGCAACCTCTACACCCTCGACGACCTGGTCGCCAAGGGCTTCACCCCGATGGAGGTGCGCTACGCCCTCATCAGCGGCCATTACCGGACCTCGCTCAACTTCACCCTCCATGGCGTGGAGAACGCCCGCTCCGCCCTCGGTAAGCTGGAGCGCTGGACCGACCGTCTCCTCGAGGTCGCCGGCTTCACCCGGGCGGAGTTCGCCGCCCCGGCTGTCCAGGAGACCCAGACCGCCTGGGGGCGCTTCGCCCCCGCCTGGGCGATCCTCCAAGAGGACCTGAATATCCCGGGTTGCCTCGGGCAGGTCTTCACCGTCGTCGGGGAGCAGGTCGAGGTCACCCCGGCCCAGGCCCGTCACGATGTCGTCGGGCTGGCCAAGATCCTCCATGCTCTCGGGCTGGCGCTTTTCGTGGCCAAGGCGGCGGTGGCCATCCCCCCGGCCGTGGCCGACCTGGGTGCCCGGCGCTGGGCCGCCAAGCAGGCCAAGGACTTCGCGACGGCCGACCAGCTGCGGAAGGAACTGACCGCCCTCGGTTGGGCCATGCTCGACCGCAAGGACGGGTACGACCTCAAGTCGGCCTAGTTCCTTCTGGAATGTTGATAAGTGTCCGTTGAAGCCGCCCGGCGGACGGGCAGAGTGGCTCGGTCATGTCCACCGAAAAGCCTTCCCGTCTGGTCAGCCCCACCTTCTTCCCCTCGCTCGCCTTCCTCCTCTTCGGTGTCGCGCTCGCCCTCGCGTTCGTCATCGCCTCCGACAAGGTCGGCAAGTCAATCGGCCAGTTCCGCCAGAACCGTCCGGAGATCACCGTCAAGGGCGTCGCGACGCTCGACGTCACGTCGGGGCAGGGCAGCCTCTCTGGCTCCATCGTCTGGCGCGGCGAGGATTTCGCCGCGGGCCGCGCCGCTCTGGCCAGCCAGCGCGCCGAACTGCTGAAGGCGCTAAAGCTCGCCGGGTTCGCCGAGCAGGAGGTCGTCTTCGAGGCCACCGACCTCACCCGCTACGAGCCGGCGGTCTTCGTGGAGTACGCTAGCCAAGGCGAAGGGGCGCGGACTCCGGTCCAGCGGGCGCCGATCGACTTCAACCGCTTCGCCCGCGGCAAGGTGCCCGAGTTCGGGCTGACGCAGTCCTTCACCCTCGAGTCGACGAACGTGGCCCGCATCCAGGAGTTCGCCCGCCGGGAAGTCTTCCTGGAGCAGGGAGTCGTCCTTGGCCGTAGCTCGCCGATTTTCCGGCTCGTGAAACTCAACGAGGTGAAGAAGGAGCTGCTCGAGGCCGCCGCCCTGGATGCCCAGCGGCGCGCCGCGACCCTGGTGAACGGTTCCGGCTCCAAGGTCGGCTCCCTGCTCGAGGCCTCCCAGGGGGTCATCCAGATCAGCGCCAAGGACCGTGTGGGCGAGTCCGACAGCAACAGCGTCGACCTCTACTCCATCGACAAGACCATCCGCGTGGTGGTCACGATGCGCTTCGAGATCACGAAGGAATAGCGGCCGGAGGGGGTGGAGCGGGGCCTCGCCTCCGTCCTTGCCCTCCGCCCCGGGAGACCCTAGCGGTAAGGACGCTTTTCCATCATGTCCTCCCGCCCGCAGATGACTCCCCTCGAGGAGCTCCGTCACTCCGCCGCCCACATGCTGGGCGCCGCGGTCCTCCGCCTCTTCCCGGAGGCCCAGCTGGACATCGGGCCGCCCACCGACCAGGGCTTCTACTACGATTTCGATCTCCCGCACAACTTCACGGCGGACGACCTCGTGAAGATCGAGGAGGAGATGCGCCGCATCGCCAAGGAGAACCAGAAGTTCGAGCGCTTCGAGTGCACCCGCGAGGAAGCCGAGAAGCTCCTCCGCGAGCGCGGCCAGGTCGCCTTCAAGCTCGGCCGCCTCGCCGACGTCCCCGCTGGCGAGACCATCTCCTTCTACAAGAACGGCGAGTTCGTCGATCTCTGCGCCGGCACCCACGTGCGTTACAGCTCGCAGGTCAAGGCCATCAAACTGCTGAGCATCGCCGGCACGTACCACCGCGGCGACGAGAAGAACCAGCAGCTGCAGCGCATCTACGGCACGGCCTTCCCGACGAAGGACGAGCTCGAGCAGCATCTCCAGCGCCAGGAGGAGGCCAAGAAGCGCGACCACCGCAAACTGGGCAAGGAGCTGAAGCTCTTCCACATCGACGAGAAGGTCGGCCAGGGCCTCATCCTCTGGACCCCGAACGGCGCGGTCGTCCGCCAGGAACTCCAGAACTTCATCTCCGAGCAGCTTTTCCGCACCGGCTACAAGCAGGTGTTCACGCCGCACATCGGCAACCTCGACCTCTACCGGACCTCCGGCCACTTCCCCTACTACAAGGACGCCCAGTTCCCCCCGCTCGTCGAGCGTGAGGCGATGGAGCTCCTGGCCAAAGAAGGCTGCGGTTGCGGCGAACTGACGAACCGCCTCGAGGATGGTACGGTCCAGGGCTTCCTCCTGAAGCCGATGAACTGTCCGCACCACATCCGCATCTTCGACTCCCAGCCGCACTCGTACCGCGACCTCCCGGTCCGCCTCGCCGAGTTCGGTACGGTCTACCGCTGGGAGCAGTCCGGCGAACTCAACGGCATGACCCGCGTCCGCGGCTTCACCCAGGACGACGGGCACCTCTTCTGCACCGAGGACCAGGTCGGCCAGGAGGTCCTCGGCTGCCTCGAACTCGTGAAGGTCGTCCTGAAGACGCTCGGCCTGAACGACTACCGCGTCCGCGTCGGCCTGCGTAATCCGGACTCCAATAAGTACACGGGCGACGCCGCCAACTGGGATAAGGCCGAGGCCGCCTGCCGCGCCGCCGCCGCCACGCTCGGCGTGGCCTTCACCGAGGAGGCCGGTGAGGCCGCTTTCTACGGTCCGAAGATCGACTTCGTGGTGCGCGACGTCATCGGCCGGGAGTGGCAGCTCGGCACGGTGCAGGTCGACTTCAACCTGCCGATCCGCTTCGACCTTTCCTACACGGGGGCGGACAACAAGCCGCACCGTCCGGTGATGATCCATCGCGCGCCGTTCGGTTCGATGGAGCGTTTCGTGGGCATCCTGATCGAGCATTTCGCCGGCGACTTCCCGACCTGGCTCGCCCCGGAGCAGGTGCGACTGATCCCGCTCAACGACGACCTGAACGCCGATTGCGACGCGATGGCCGAGCAGTTCAAGGCCGCCAAGATCCGCTGTACCGTCGACACCTCCGCCAATAAGCTCGGCGCCAAGATTCGGTTCGCCGAGCTCGCCAAGGTGCCGCACATGCTCGTCGTCGGCGCCAAGGAAAAGGAGGCCGGCGTCGTCAACGTCCGTTCGCGCGCCGACAAGGCCTTCGAGGGCAATCGTACCCTGGCTGAGTTCATCGGCCTGGTGACCGCCGAGGTCGCGGAGCGCCGCCTCAAGGCCCATGTCCCGGCGGCCCCGGTCAAGCCGGCCGGCCCGGCGGCCTGAGTTTCCCGCCTGCGGGTCAGCCTAGTCCGGCTTCGGCCGTTTTTTGCGTTCCGAAGCATGGTTTTAACCCCCCCACAAGGGTTTCCCGTTGCCCCGACTCGGCCCGGAAGGATAGGCAAGAGGCATGACCTCGCCGCGTGAGACCTCCCGACGTGATTTTCTGAAGTTCGCCGGACTCGGGGGCGTCGCCTTGGGCGCTGCGGCCGTCCCGGCTCTCGGTGCCGCCCCGCGCGAGGCCGCCGTGAACCTACGCGCCGCCCAGGCGAAGAATGTGATCTTCATGGTCGCGGACGGCATGAACCTCGCCGCGCTTTCCTTGGCGGATGCCTGGTCGCGGCGCACCCGCTCCGTGTCGTCGCGTTGGCTGCGCCTCTATCAGGAACGTCCCGTCGTCCGTGCGCTGTGCGAGACCCATTCCGCGACCGGGCTCGTGACCGATTCGGCGGCGGCCGCCTCCGCCTGGGGCATCGGCGAACGCATCGCCAACGGGGTCCTCAACATCACGCCGGATGGTCGCAAGCCCGTCACCTTGGCCCAGAAGATGATGGCCGCCCGCAAACGCGTCGGCCTCGTCACCACCGCCACGGCGACCCATGCCACTCCCGCGGGCTTCGCGGTCACCGTCGCCTCGCGCAAGAGCCAGTCCGAAGTGGCGGCCCAGTACCTCGAACGCGGGATCGACGTCATCCTCGGTGGCGGGACGGAATATTTTCCTCCCAGCCTCCTCGAGGCTTATCGCAAGGTCGGCTACGCGTACGCCACCGACCGCACCCAGCTGCTCGCCCGACGCGGCTCCGGACGTTTGCTCGGTTTATTCAGCAAGCGCTACATCCCCTACGAGTTCGACCGGCAACGCGACCCGGTCTTGCACGCCGCCGTCCCCAGCCTCGCCGAGATGACCCAGGCGGCCTTGAATAACCTGGCCCCTTCACCCGAGGGATTCTTCCTGCTCGTCGAGGGCGGGCGCGTCGACCACGCCGCGCACGGCAACGACGCGCTGGCGCTGATCCACGACCAGTTGGCCTTCGACGAGGCCATCGAGACCGTGCTGGCTTTCACCGACCGTCATCCGGACACGTTGGTCATCATCACCACCGACCACGGCACTGGCGGGATCCAGCTCAACGGGGTGGGCGACGAGGACTACGGGGATGCCCCCGCTTACGCGGGGACGAACGACGCCTTCCGTCGACTGGACAACTTCACGGCCACCCAGGAGGCGACCTTGGCCCGCGTCAAGGGGCAGACCAAGCAGGCCCAGTTGCAGGCGTTGGTCGCCTCGACCGGACTGACCTTTAAGCCGGCCGAACTGGCTAAGGTGACCGATGTGAAGACCTTCCAGGCCTTGGTGGCGAAGCACACCGGCATCAGCTGGACCAGCAACAATCACACCGCCGACCTCGTGGAGTTCTGCGCCTACGGTCCGGGGTCGGCTCTGTTCACGCCGTTCCTGCGGAACGACGAGGTCCATGCGAAGGTGCTGCGCGCGACTGGCGTCGCCGGCTGATCGCCGGGCAACAAAAAGGGCGTCCGTGCGGACGCCCTGGTCGATGAGCCTGCGCGGAGCTTAGTACTTCACGCCGCAGCCGTAGGGCTTGGACGTGGTGACCTCGGGGGCCTTGCCGTCCTTCAGCGCCTTGATGGCGACGGTGACGTAATTGGTGGCCTTCTCGATGTCGGCGGACTTCACGGAAGCGATACTGTCGATCGCGCCCTTGTAGGCGAGGTTACCCTTGGCATCGATGACGAAGCAGTGGGGCGTGACCTTGGCCTCATAGGCGCGGGCGAGGGACTTGTCCTCGTCGTTGATCACGGTGGCGGGGTAGTAGCCGGTGGCGTCGTTGAGCTTGTGCTTACCGCTGTTGATCACGAGCCAGACGACGCCTTGGCCGATCGCTTCCTTCTGGGCGTTCTGCATCGCGCCGACGTCGTAGAACTTTTTCACGTACGGGCAACCGGGGTTGTACCACTCGAGCACGACGGTCTTGCCCTTGAAGTCGGCGAGGGAGACGGTCTTGCCGTCTTTGTCCTTGGCGGTGAAGTCCGGGGCGGGCTTGCCGATTTCCGGGGCGGCGTAGCTGGCCAGGGTGGCCAGGCAGGCGAGGAGGGTGGGGAGGAGGCGCATGGATGTTGGGGGGTGAGGAGGCTGTTGTAGGGAGTTAGTTCGACCATTTCAACCCCGCTGAAGGGGAAAGGTCGCCGGGCGATAGCGAAAGCACGCCATTTTAACGCAGATTTGACTCATGGGTTGCCAAAATCGGCAAATCGGGGGAAAGAATGGGTCAGTTTATGGCCGACGCCCGTTCCATCGCCTTGGTTTGCGCCAATGAAGCCTCCCTCTGGGCGGAACTACGGTTGCGCGCCTCCACCATCGCCCAAGCGGAGCCCACCCTGGCCGGGTTGCTCGATCGGTATGTCCTCGGTCGTACGGACTTCGCCGACGGTGTCGTGCGTCGTCTCGCGGAGCGGCTGGCGCCGACCGGGCAGGACCTTGAACTGGTTGCCCGCGCCTTGGCGGAGGCCGCCCGCCACGACCCCGAGGTTCTGGCCCAGATGCGCGGCGACATCCGGGCGATTCTCGAGCGCGATCCCGCGACCGAGCATGCCTTGGTCCCGTTCCTCTGGTACAAGGGCTTCCATGCAATCTCCGCGCATCGCCTCGCCCACACCTTGTGGAAGGCCGGCCGGCGCGAACTGGCCCTCTACCTTCAGTCGCTCGTCTCCGAGCACCTCGCCGTCGACATCCATCCCGCGGCCCGCTTCGGCGTCGGCATCCTGCTCGATCATGCGACCGGCTTCGTTGCCGGGGAGACCAGCGTTGTCGAGGATAACGTCTCCTTCCTGCACGAGGTCACCCTCGGCGGCACCGGCAAGGCCCGCGGCGACCGTCATCCGAAGATCCGCTCCGGCGTACTCATCGGCGCCGGCGCGAAGATCCTGGGCAATATCACCATCGGTGAAGGCGCCAAGGTCGGCGCCGGTTCCGTCGTGCTGAAGGACGTGGCACCGCACACCAGCGTGGCCGGCGTGCCCGCGGTGCTCATCGGTCAGGCTTCCGTCGACGCCCCCGCGCTCGACATGGATCACTCGCTCTGACCATGCCTGGCACGCGGCCTCCGCAGGAACGACCGGGCGACGCACGCGTCCTGGACTGCCTCTACCGCGTTGGCGCCTTCGTCAATGAGACGGAGGATCCCCGCGAGGCGCTCGACTTCATCCTCGCGGAGATTGTCCGCTCCCTGGCGGCGTCGTCCGCCTCCATCGCGCTGGTCGAGCCCACCACCGGCTCCCTGCGCATCGAGGTCTCCAACGGGCTCGACGAGGCTTCGGCCGGACGGATCATCCAGCAAGGGCAGGGTATCACCGGCTGGGTCGCCCTCCACGCCAAGCCGCTCCGCGTACCCGACGTCGCCAAGGATCCGCGGTATGTCGAGATCCGCGGCGGTATCCGGTCCGAGCTCGCGGTGCCGATGGAGCTCATGGGCAACGTCATCGGGGTCGTCAACTGCGACTCCGATCGGCTGGATGCCTTCAGCGAGCAGGATGTCGCCTTCCTCTCGCTGCTGACCAATGAGGCCTCCAAGGCCGTCGGCCGCATCTGGTTGCTCCGGCAGCTTCGCTCCAAGGCCGCGCAGCTCGAGGCGTTGGTCGGCGCCGCCCAGGGCTTGGCGCGCGAGCGCGATGAGCCGGGCATCGTCGTCGACCTGACCCGCGCCACCCGGGCCCTGCTCGGTGCCCGGGCCTGCGCCTATTACGGATTAGCCGAGCGCCGGCTCGTACTGAAGCAGGTCGATGGCGACCTCGCCGGGAGTACCTTCGCCCCGCGGCTCTCCTTGGACGAGACTTCCTTGGGGACCGTCGCGACCCGCCGCAAGCCCCTCGTCGTCCCGCTCGCCGGCAAGACCGAGGAGCACCTGTTCGCCCGATTGGTCGAGCCCGTCGCCAGCTCCTCGTTGCTCGCCGTGCCGGTGCGCTACGAGGACGAGACCTTCGGGGTGCTCCTCTGCGTGGCCATGGGCGCCTACCGTTTCTCCGACGACGACAAGCACCTGGTGACGGCCCTTTCGTCCTTCGGCGCGTCTTCGCTCCAGAACGCCCGGCTCTACGCCAAGGTCTTCACCGTCGAGGAGGGCCTACGTCGCAGCGAGCGTCTCACGGCGCTCGGGCTGCTCTCCGCCGAGGTGGCGCACGAAATCCGCAACCCGCTCACGGTGATGAAGCTTCTGTCCGACACCTTGTCGCAGGGCATGGCTCCGAACGACCCGCGCGTCGAGGACCTCGGCGTGATGCGCGAGAAGATCGCCCACATGGAGGGCGTGGTCTCCCGCGTGCTGGGCATGAGCAAGGCGCAGTCGGGCGCCTTCAAGACGCTCGACCTGCGGGCGGCGGCCGACAATGCCGCGCTGCTCCTGCGTCTCAAGCTGCAGCAGCTGGGCGTCAAGGTCGACGTCATCTCCCCGGCGTCGTTGCCGCCCATCGAGGGCAATCCTGGCCAGATTCAGCAGATCTTCCTGAACCTCATGATGAACGGCGTCCAGGCGATGGTCGGCGGCGGAGCGCTATCCCTGCGGCTCGGCGTCGAGCCCGGTCCTCAGGGCGAGGTCGTTGCAGTGCGGATCATTGACACCGGCACCGGCATCCCGGCCGCGATCCTCCCCAAGATCTTCGACTCGTTCTTCACCAGCCGCGAGGACGGTACGGGGCTGGGTCTCGCCATCGTGAAGCGCATCCTGCGCGATCACCGTGGCGATATCATCGTCGAGTCGACCGGCCCTGCCGGGACGACCTTCAAGTTCTGGTTTCCGGCCCAGAAGTGAGGAGGCGTTTACCCGCCGCCCAAGCTAGGGGCAGGAGGGAGACGGCCACCACGATCAGGATTACCTTGTGCAGCTGGTCGGCGAGCGGGGTCGCTCCGAGGGCGTGCCCCAGCCAGACCAACGAGTTGATCCAAAGCACTCCGCCGAGGATGTTCCAGCGCAGGAAGCGCACCGTCGACATCTCGCCCATGCCGGCGGCGAAGGGCACGAAGGTTCGCAGCAGGGGGACGAAACGGGCGAGGACGATCGCGAGCGGGCCTTTTTCGGCGAAGTAGCCGCGGGCGGCCGCTAGGTGGCGGCGCTTGTACCACCAGCTGTCTGGCTTCGACTCCATGACCAGCCCGTAACGCCGGCCAAGCCAGTGGCCTGTCTGGTCCCCGACGATCGCCGCTAGCGTCAGGAGCGCGGTGAGTTCCCACGGTTGGAAGTAGGCCGGGCGCCCGCCGTTGGCGACCGAGAGGACCCCGGCGGTGACGAGCAGGGAATCCCCGGGGAGGAAGAAGCCGACGAGCAGGCCGGTCTCCGCGAAGATGATGAGACACATCAGGCCGAGGCCGCCGACCTCGATGGTCTGCCGCAGGCCCTCGGCCGTGTGCAGGTGGGACCAGAAGTCGGTGAGCCAGGCGGTCATGCCTTTCACTAAGGCGGCGGCGCGCGGCTTGGCAATCGCCTTGAAGCAAGCGCGGAATGCCCTCAGGTTCGCCTGCGCATGTCGCCCGAGTTCGAGTCCTCCGCCGTCCGGTTGCGCCGCGCCGCGCTGACCCATGGTCTCGCGGGGCAGGCGGCCCTGACCGGCGAGGTGGTCCCGCGGGCCAAGCAGTTCCTGCAGGAAGCCCGGGAGATCCAGCTGGCGGCGCACCGCTCCAGCATCCCGGGAGGCGAGGTCGCCCAATTACGCTCCGACGCGGTGGACATCGTCATCGATGCCCTCTTCCTCCGGGCGGGGCCCGCCGCGGCCGAGCTCGCGCTGGTCGCCACGGGTGGTTACGGGCGGGCCGAACTGTGTCCGTTGAGCGACATCGACCTGCTCGTGCTCGTCCCCGAGCATTCGCCGGCGACGCAGGCCTTGGTGGAGTCGATCCTCTACCCGCTCTGGGACATCGGCCTCAAGGTCGGGCAGTCCGTGCGCACCGTGCAGGAGTGCGCCGACTACGCCAAGGAGGACCTGCATCTCCGGGTCGCCTTGCTCGAGACGCGACTGCTCTGCGGGGCGCGTCCGCTATACGGGCAGATCGAGGCCAAGGTCTCCGAGATGCTCAGCGGCGAGTTCTGGCGACCGCTGGCGCGGTCGATTGTGGAATCGCAGCGGAAGCGCCGCGAGAAGGCGGGCGGCAGCGCCTACCTGCAGGAGCCCGACCTCAAGAACGGCGTCGGGGCGCTCCGCGACGTCCAAGGCTGCGTCTGGCTGGCCCGTATCGCCCGCGGGGTCGCTGGCCTGGGTGCCGCCGGCTTCTTGCCGATCGGCGACCTCCAGAAGTTCGAGCAGGCCAAGGCCACCTTGCTGCGTCTGCGTTGCGAGCTTCATTTCCAGGTGACCCGGCCGACCGAGCAGTTGTCGCTGGAGCGTCAGGACACGATGTCCGAGGCCCTCGGCCACCGCGGCACCTTGACCGAGCGTATCGGCGCGCTCATGCGCGAGTATTTCGACGCCGCCGACCACGTCCGGCGATGCGTGGAGATGGTCGAAGGGGCCGTCATGGGCGAGCCCGAGCCCGCAGGGTGGGGTGAGCCGCTGCTCGTCGACGGTCTGCGCATCGTCCGCGGTGGCACGGTCTCCGCCCAGCATCGCCTCGTCTTCGAGGAGGATCCGGGCCGGCTCGTCCGGCTGTTCCGCCACTGCCAGGTCCATGAGGCCCGCCCGGAACGGGCTTTATCCCTCCTCGTCCGCGAACGCGCCCACTTGCTCACGCCCGACCTCGCGCTCTCCGAGGAGTCCGCGAGTGCCCTCCGGGCGATGCTCACCGAGGCCGGTCACGTGCATGCGGCCATCAACGCCTTGCGCGAGCACGATCTGCTGTATCGTTTGGTCCCGGAGTTCGCCGGGTTGCACTGCCTGGTCCAGTTCGAGTTCTACCACCGCTGGACGGCCGATGTGCACACGCTGCGCTGCCTGTGGGAACTCGACGCTATCTACGCCGCGGCCACCCCGGTCGACGAGCGTTACCGCGCCGTGGTGCTGGGCACCGAGGCGCCTTCTCTGCTCTACGCCATCCTCTTTCTCCACGATATCGCCAAGTCCGGGGGTATCGAGGGGCACGCCGAACGGGGCGTGCCGATGGCCGACGCGATCCTGAAGCGCCTCGGCTTCGACCACCGGGAGCGGGCCATCGCCGCCGGGGTCATCCGCCATCACCTGGTCATGGGACTCTACTGGCAGCGCCATGACGTGGACGACCCCGCCAATATCGAGCGCTTTGCCCGCCTCGTCGGCGACGACCAGGTGCTGAGCCACCTGCTCGTCCACACCCGTTGCGACGCCCGGGCGACCTCGCCCGATCTCTGGACCGACTTCAAGGACGGGCAGCACTGGACGCTCTATCGACGCACGCTCGCCCGGCTCGCCGGCGAGGCGGAGCGCGACGAAGGCGCCGCCAGTCAGGCTCTGCGCGCGGCGACGGACGCCCGGTTGGCAGGCATGGCGCCGGCTGACGAGGTGGAAGCGCACTTCTCCCAGATGCCCGCGGGCTATTTCCAGCATGTCTCGTCGGAGGACGCCGCCGCGCATATCCGGATGGTCCACGAGCTCATCACCGCGGTGACGGCCAGCGATGCCGAACTATCCCTGCGGCCGATCGTCGACTGGCATGACGAGGTCGGGTCGGGGCAGTCCGTCGTCACCGTGGTCACCTGGGATCGCGCCGGTCTCTTCAGTCGCATGGCGGGCGCGTTTGCGGTGGCCGGGATCAATATCCTTTCGTGCCGGGCGTTCTCCCGCGAGGACGACGTGGCGCTCGATTTCTTCCGCGTCAGCCTACCCATCGGTAAGGAGGCCGCCTCCAAGGACCGTTTCGCGGAGGCGCTGGGCCGCTCGCTGGTCGATGGGTCCGATCTTCTGGATGAGGTGGCGGCCGAGGAGACCCGCGCGGCGCTGACCGCCCCCCGCCGGCGCGCCCATGTGCCGCTGGCCCCGCAGGTGGAGGTCTACCGCGAGGACGCGCTCGACCGAACCGTCGTCGAACTCCAGTGCAACGACCGCATCGGCCTCCTGTTCCGCGTCGGCCGCGCGATCCGGGGCGCCGGCTTCGCGATCACCTTCGCCAACGTCGCGACGGAGCAGGGTTTCGCCTTGGATACCTTTTACCTGACCCCCGAGCGTGGCCGGACGGCTCCGCCCCGCCCGCCGGAGGAGCTTTCCGCCGCCCTCCGTGGGCTGGTCTCCTGATACGTCCCCCTTGCCAGCGCTCGCCAAATCACCACCATGGGGTGGTCCCATGAAAGCCCTGCCTACCTTCGCCCTCCTCCTCGCCTTCGTCGGCCTCCTCGCCGCCGATGCCCCCGTTTCCAAGAACACCCCCGCCATGTCCACCCCTCCTAAGCTCGAGAAAGCCACCTTCGGCGCCGGTTGTTTCTGGGGCGTCGAATACCAGTACGCCAAGATCCCGGGCGTCGTCTCGGCCTTCTCTGGTTACGCCGGCGGCAAGGTGCTTAATCCCACCTACCGGCAAATCTGCGAGGACGACACCGGCCATGCCGAGGTCGTGCAGGTCACGTTCGATCCAGCGAAGGTCAGCTACCGGCAGCTCGTGGAGTATTTCTTCCGGATGCACAACCCGACTCAGGTCAACCGCCAGGGCCCGGACGTCGGCGATCAGTACCGCTCCGTCATCTTCGCCCATTCGCCCGAGCAGCGCAAGGTCGCCGAAGAGGTGAAGACCGCCCTGGACGCGGCCCGCCGGTTTCCAGCCCCGATCGCCACGAAGATCGAGGGCGAGCAGGTCTTCTGGAGGGCCGAGGATTACCATCAGAAATATTACGAGCGCAACGGCAAGAAGCCTTACTGCCACCTGATTCCTTTCGCGGAGGAGAAGTGAAAGGTCGTGGCTGAGCGGCGCACCGGGACGGACGCCCCGCTGCCGGGCTTCGGCCCGGCGGAGGAGCCGGCCTTGCCTCCCGCCCGCCGCCCGCTGGCCGCGCGGATGCGCCCCCGCTCGCTCGCGGAGGTCGTCGGCCATGCGGCCTTACTCGGGCCCGACGCCCTGCTGCCGCGCCTGCTCCGCGCCGACACCTTCGGTTCCCTCCTGTTCTATGGGCCGCCGGGTTGCGGAAAGACGACCCTCGCGGAAGTCATCGCCGCCGAGACGAAGTCCGAGGTCGTCCGCGTCAACGCGGTGCTGTCGGGAGCCGCGGAACTCCGCGAGGTGCTCGCCGACGCCCGCCGCCACCCCTCGCGCAAGACCGTGCTGGTGGTCGATGAGATCCATCGTTTCAACAAGTCGCAGCAGGACTTGCTGCTGCCGGACGTCGAAGCTGGCGTGGTGCGCCTGATCGGCTGCACGACCCATAACCCCGGGCTCTACGTGGTCCCAGCCTTGCTCAGCCGCAGTCATCTCTTCCGGTTGGACCCGCTCTCCGTCGAGGAGGTGGCGGCCTTCCTTGGTCGCGCGCTCGCGGACGCCGAACGCGGGCTCGGTGCCCTCGGCATCAAGGCCGGCGAGGCCGTCCTGCGGCAGGTGGCCGAGATGGCCGGCGGCGATCTGCGCCGGGCCCTCAATTGCCTCGAGACCCTCGTGCTTGCCGCGCCCGTGCTGGGGAGCGTGACTCCCGCGGCCGTGGCCGCCTTCGCGCGGGAACGGCGCATCCGTTATGACGACGGCGGCGACGACCATTACGACACCGCCTCCGCCTTCATCAAGTCGGTGCGCGGCGGGGATCCCGACGCCGCCCTCTATTGGCTGTTCCTGATGCTCGAAGGCGGCGAAGAGCCGCGCTTCATCGCCCGCCGGCTCGTCATCTGCGCGTCCGAGGACATCGGTCTGGCCGATTCGCGGGCTTTGGGCGTGGCCACGGCCGCTTTCCAGGCGTGCGAGATGGTCGGGATGCCTGAGTGCGAGTACGCCCTGGCCCACGCAACGCTGTTCCTCGCCCTGTCCCCGAAGAGCCATCGCACGACCTTGGCGATCGCCGCCGCGAAGGATGCCGTCCGCGGCCAGCCCCGGCAGGAGGTCCCGCTGCATCTCAAGGATGCCCACAACGCCACCAACAAGCGGTTGGGGCAGGGTGGGGGCTACCGCTACAGCCACGACTACCCCGAGGGCATCAGTGGTCAGGACTACCTCGCCCGCCCGCTCTCCCTTTACCACCCCGGTGAGGCTGGCGCCGAACTGGCGATCGCGGAGCGGCTGGCCCGCTGGCGCGAGCTGAAGGCCGCCCTGAAGAAGCGGGAAGGCGCCCTGTGAGCCGGACCGCGCCGCGCCTGCCGTGGTTCGGCCCAGGGCGCTTCCCGCTCTACCTCGCCCCGATGGCGCGGCGGACCGACATCGCTTTCCGCCAGCTCTGCAAGGAGCAGGGGGCCGATGTCATGGTTACCGAGTTCGTACAGTCCGAGGCCCTCATCCGCGATAACGCCAAGGCCTGGGAGATGGTCGACTTCACGGAGACCCAGCGTCCGATGGGCGTGCAGATCTTCGGCGCGACGCCGGCCTCGATGGCGCGCGCCGCCCGCGAGGTCTGCGACCGCGTCCGCCCGGATTTCCTCGACCTCAACTTCGGGTGCCCGGCGCACAAGGTGATCGAGCAGAACGCCGGTTCCGGCCTGCTGCGTTGCACCCCGTTGCTGTACGATCTCGTCAAGGCGGTGAAGGACGCGATCCCGGATGTGCCGCTGACCGCCAAGATGCGGCTCGGCTGGGACCAGGATTCGATTGTCGCCGTCGAGGTCGCCGGTCGTCTCGAGCAGCTGGGCGTTGAGGCGCTCGCTGTGCATGGTCGCACGAAGGAGCAAGGTTACGCGGGCGCCGCGGACTGGGCGTGGATTGCCCGCGTGGCGGCCGCGGTGCGCATCCCGGTAATCGGCAACGGCGACGTCCAGGATGGCGCCGGCGCGCTCCGTCGCCGCGACGAGTCCGGCGTCTCCGGGTTGATGATCGGCCGGGCGGCTCTGGGGAATCCGTGGATCTTCGCCGACGTCAAGGCCGCCTTGGAGGGTCGGCCGTCCGCGGTCGGCGCGATCGGCCCGCGGCAACGCTGGGAGGCGATGCTGCGGCTGGCGGAACTCACCCTGGAGGTCCACGCCAGCCGATTAGGCTCGCGCGATGTCCGTTGGATGTTGGATCGGCTGTTGCCGCTGACCCAAGGTTTGCCCGGTTCGCGGCGGATCCGCGACCGTTTGCGCTACTGCCTGACTTTGGCGGACCTGCGTCGGCTCGGTGACGAACACTTGACAGAGCTCGCGCGCGACCTCTGAGGCCTTTGTTCATTGGGGTTCCTTGGCGTGTGACGAAAGTGCAACCGTTTACTTCCGATTCTTATCAACCCCTGGATGTGAATATCCTGTGCAGGGCTTCCGCTTGTGCCGCCCGCTCGGGGGCACATCAAGGTGCCTGTTCCGCACCCCACGGATCCACCGGTGTCCCCCCTGCGGGCGGCCGCCAGTCCTTTCCTTTTTTGCTCTCCTCCAACCTTCATCCCGTCAACGACTTGCGACCACCCTCGCACCCCCCTTTCTCCCTCCATTCCGGGCCTCTCCGCCTCCTTTGACCCGCCACCCCCTCCTTTTTTCAAAACATTTTCAACTTTCGGGCTTCCAAAGAGCCTGTGAACAACCTTTCTCAACCCTCCACCCCTTTCCATGGCCAGCCCTGACCGTCACCTTTCCCTGTGGGAGACCGCCAAAAGCGAACTTCGTAACACTTTTTCTCGTTCCGATTTCGAAACCTGGATCTCCACGCTCCAAGCCGTCGGGATCGTCGACGGTAACATCCTCGTGCTCGAAGCCCCGACCGTCCTCACCGAGGCGTGGGTTAATAGCAACTATAGCGAAGTGCTGCGTCGCCAGCTGACCCTGGTCGCGGGGAGCAACATGGACTACCGTCTCAGCGCGGCCACCACCGCGCCGCGTGACGCCCAGCCGGCGGCCCCCGCCCCGCGCTCCGCGGTGCGCACCCCGTCCGCCTCGCCCGCTCCGGCGATCAAGGCGACCAACACCTTCGAGAACTTCATCGTCGGTCCCGAGAACGAGATGGCGCACGGCGCCGCCCTCGCCGTCGCGAAGGAGCCGGGCCACTATTACAACCCGCTCTTCATCCATGGCCCGACCGGCCTGGGCAAGACGCACCTGATGCACGCCATCGCGCATTCGGTCTACGCGGCCAATCCTGCGGCCCGCATCGCTTACATCTCCTCCGAGACCTTCACCAACGATTTCATCTCCGCGCTGCAGTCCGGGAGCGTCGCCCCGTTCCGCCGCCGCTACCGCGAGCTCGACCTCCTCCTGATCGACGACATCCACTTCCTCGCGGGTAAGGAGTCCACGCAGGATGAATTCTTCCACACCTTCAACGAGCTGCACAACAACCACAAGCAGGTGGTGTTGACCAGCGACCGGCCGGCTTCCGAGATCGCCAAGTTGCAGGAGCGCCTCGTCTCGCGTTTCCAGTGGGGTATGGTGGCCTCCATCCAAGCCCCGGGCCTCGAGACCCGCATCGCCATCCTGCGCAAGAAGGCCGCGGCCCGCGGTCTCGACCTCTCGCCGGAGATCGCCGAGTTCATCGCCTCGCGCATCGCCCGCAACGTCCGCAATCTCGAGGGCGCCGTCACCCGCATCGTCGGTCTGACCGGCATGACCCGCAAGCCCTTGGAGCTCGCCCAGGTCGAGAAGCTCCTGCATGACATCCTCGTCGAGGAGGCAAGCCACACCCTCACCGCCGAGGTCATCCAGCGCAAGGTCGCCGAGCACTACCGCATCCAGATGTCCGACATGACCTCCAAGCGCCGGATGCAGAACATCGCCTTCCCGCGCCAGGTCGCCATGTACCTCGCGACCCAGCTCACCGGCATGTCCCTCGTTTCCATTGGCCAGGCCTTCGGTGGCCGCGACCACGGCACCGTCATCCATGCCCGCAAGACCGTGACCAACCAGATGGAGGTCGACACGAACGTCCGCCGCACCGTCGAGTACCTGCGCGCGCAGCTCTCGACCAATCGCTGAGCCAGCGCTTAGTCCGGAACGAGGCGACCGTTAGGTCGCCTTTTTCATGCCCCGTCGGCGGCGGGTAGGCTTCGGAGCAAGGCTGCCACCGCCGCCACTTTCGCCTGGTCCGCGACCGGGATGGCGTCGGCCGGCCAATCCGGAGCCGCCCCCAGCGAAACGGAGGGAGGGCGCACGTGCATCGCGGTCGGTTGGACGCCGCGCAAGGAGGCATGGACTTCCACGACGCCGCTGCGGCGAATCACTTCGGCGACGTTGCCGAGGTTGACGCCGCCGCCGGCGAGGATCGCGCAGCGTCGGCCGGCTTGTCGGACGAGTTTGGCGAGGGTGCCGGCGCCAGTGAGGGCGTCCGGCGCCTGGCCCGACGACAGCACGCGGTGGCAGCCGGCGGCGATGACGGCCTCCAAGGCGGTCTCGGCGTGGGCCGCCCAGTCGAAGGCCCGATGGAAGGTGACGGACATCCCTTTCGCGGCCGCGACGAGCCGGCGGGTCCGCTCCAGGTCGACGGAGGCATCTGGCCGCAGCAGGCCGAAGACCACGCCATCGGCGCCGGCTTGGCGGGCCACGGCGATGTCGCGTAGCATAATCTTGTACTCGGCGTCGGTGTAGAGGAAGTCGCCCCCGCGCGGCCGGATCATCACGTGCAGTTTGACCCCCGGGAGCTCCCGGACGGCCTCGATGGTACCCAGACCCGGGGTGGTGCCGCCTTCGGCGGTGTTCTCGCAGAGTTCGATACGGTCAGCCCCGCCTTGCTGGGCGGCTAGGGCCGAGGCGTAGGAATAGGCGACGATCTCGAGGAGGGGCATGGGACGGCCCGCAGGCTAGGGGAGGGTGGCGGCGATGCAAACCCCGGCTTCGGTCAGGCCCCCCCCTAATCTGTTTGCCAGCGGTGACGGCCCTGCCTTGATGGGGCCGTTCCTTTAGATTCATTCCCAGGGGAGTCCGCGACCGGACTGAGATGAGGCTTGGCCTCGAACCCTCGTACCTGATGCGCCTCGGCGCCGTAGGAAGCGGATTTTCAGCCCACATCCCCGTTTCCGCGTTCCACCCACGTCCGCGCGGACAGCGTTTGCTCCCGGTCCTCCGGCCCTCTTTCCCTCTTATCCTCCTTTCTTCCATGGTCTCCGACAACAAGCCTACCACCTTCCCGAACTCGACCCGTGTCTACGTGCCGGGCTCGCGCCCCGATCTCCTCGTGCCGATGCGCGAGGTGAAACTGGCCGACACCTCCCGCCCGGACGGCACCAAGTCGGCCAACGAGCCGATCCGCATCTACGATACGTCGGGTCCGTGGGGCGATCCCTCCTTCCATGGTGATGTCGAGAAGGGGCTGCCCGCCATCCGCGCCGCCTGGATCCTCGAGCGTGGCGACGTCGCGGCCGTGGCCGGTCGTGAACTCAAGCCCGAGGACGACGGCTACCTTTCGTGGAAGCACGCCGAGACCGCCCAGCGCGCGACCTCCCGCAATCGCCTCGTCCAGTTCGATCGCGCCGGGCGCAAGGTCTACAAGGGCCAGCCCGGGCAGCGTCCGACCCAGCTGGCTTATGCCAAGCAGGGCATCATCACGCCCGAGATGGAATATATCGCCATCCGCGAGAACATGCGTCTGGCGGCCGACCAGGCGGATTCGACCCGCCGCCACGACCTGACCTTCCAGCACAAGGGCGAGTCCTTCGGCGCGGCCATCCCGAAGGTCATCACCCCCGAGTTCGTCCGTTCCGAGGTCGCCCGCGGCCGCGCCATCATCCCGGCCAACATTAACCACCCCGAGCTCGAGCCAATGATTATCGGCCGCAACTTCCTGGTGAAGATCAATACCAACATCGGCAACTCCGCGGTGGCCTCGTCCATCGAGGAGGAGGTCGAGAAGATGCGCTGGTCCATTAAGTGGGGTGGCGACACCCTGATGGATCTCTCCACCGGCAAGAACATCCACCAGACCCGCGAGTGGATCCTGCGTAACTGTCCGGTGCCCGTCGGCACGGTGCCGATCTACCAGGCCCTCGAGAAGGTCAATGGCCGCGCCGAAGACCTCACCTGGGAGATCTTCCGCGACACCCTCATCGAGCAGGCCGAGCAGGGCGTCGACTATTTCACCATCCACGCCGGCGTTCGCCTCGCTTACATTCCGATGACCGCCCGGCGCGTCACCGGCATCGTCTCCCGCGGCGGCTCGATCATGGCCAAGTGGTGCCTCTCGCACCATAAGGAGAACTTCCTCTACACGCACTGGGACGACATCTGCGACATCATGGCCGCCTACGACGTCAGCTTCTCGATCGGCGACGGCCTCCGTCCCGGTTCGATTGCCGACGCCAATGACGACGCCCAGTTCGCCGAGCTGAAGACGCAGGGCGAGCTCACCACCCGCGCCTGGGAGCGCGGCGTGCAGGTCATGAACGAAGGCCCTGGCCACGTGCCGATGCACATGATCAAGGAGAACATGGACAAGCAGCTCGAGTGGTGCCACGAGGCCCCGTTCTACACGCTCGGACCGCTCACCACCGACATCGCCCCAGGCTACGACCATATCACCTCCGCCATCGGCGCTGCGATGATCGGATGGTATGGCACCGCGATGCTCTGCTACGTCACGCCGAAGGAGCACCTCGGCCTGCCGAACAAGAACGACGTCCGCGAGGGCGTCATCGCCTACAAGATTGCCGCGCACGCCGCCGACCTCGCCAAGGGCCACCCTGCCGCGCAGATCCGCGACAACGCCCTCTCCAAGGCCCGTTTCGAGTTCCGCTGGCCCGACCAGTTCGCCCTGGCCCTCGACCCCGAGCGCGCCCAGGAATACCACGACGAGACCCTCCCGCAGGAGTCCGCCAAGACCGCGCACTTCTGCTCCATGTGCGGCCCGAACTTCTGCTCGATGCGCATCTCGGACGATATCCGCAAGTTCGCCGACGCCCAGGGGGTCTCCGAAACCGAGGCGCTGGCCAAGGGGATGGAGGAAAAGTCCAAGGAGTTCCGCGAGAAGGGCGGGGAGATTTATCAGTAGAAGGTGTTGGGGGCGGCGGTTAGCGGTCAGCGGTTGGCGTTAAGCGGTTAGGGTCAAATCCTGATTTCTGCTGGACGCTTACCTCTTATCTCCCGCTTTCGCTGACTTCCCTATCCGCCAACCGCCGAACACCAACCCCTTTGTCTTCGAAGCCGCAATCCTCCACCGCCTGGTACGACTCCCCGTTGTACTACGACATGGTGTACGCGGATTACACGAAGAAGGAGACGCGTTTCATCGAGGGGATCATGCGCAAGCACGGTCCGAAACTGGACGGTCCGATGCGCGTCTTCGAACCGGCCTGCGGTTCCGGCCGGCTGCTCGAATCGCTGGCCGCCCGCGGACACGTCGTCCACGGGTTCGACCTGAACAAACATCAGGTCGCCTTCGCCAAGCGCCGCCTGAAAGCGAAAGGCCTGCCGGGCAGGGTCTGGCGCGATCGACTACAGGACTTCACAGTGCCGAAGGGGGCGTGCTATGACGTCGCCCACTGCTTCGTCAGTACCTTCAAATACGTCGACACCGAGGCCGCCGCGGTCAGGTCGCTGCGCCGGCTGGCCGCCGCGCTTCGCCCGGGCGGCTTACTGCTGCTCGGTCTCCATCTGACCGATTACGGGCGGAGCCCTCCCGACCACGAGCGCTGGATTGGCCGTAAGCCGGGCATCCGCGTGGTCAGCGACACCTGGTCGGCTCCGGCCGACCGCAAGTCCCGCACCGAAGCCATGCGCACCCGCATGCGCATCACGGAGAAGGGCCGGACACGTGTCGAGGAGACCGTCTGGGACTTCCGGACCTATTCCCCGTCCGAGCTGCGCGCCCTCCTTGCCAAGGTGCCGGCCTTGCGGTTGGTCGCCTGCCATGACTTCCATTACGACCTGACGTCGACCCGGAGGGTCGACCTGGAGTATTCGGACGTGCTGCTGGTGCTCCGCCGGCAACGGGGTCGTTCAGGGTGAGTCGGCGCTTGTCGCTCGGCCGGGTCGGCGGTTATCTTCCCGCATGCAAGCTTTTCATCGTCCTTGGATCATCGCCTTGGCCATCCTCCTCGCCTCGCCGCTCGGCAGCGTCGAGGTCGATGTCAACGCCTCGACCCAGGTGGTTACGTTATTCAAGTCGCAAGGGGAGTCTCTCCTGCGCTACACGCTGGATGGCCGTGATCCGGATTTCTCGTCCGGGGTCTACCTGGCTCCGATCGCCTTGCCTCAAGGGGGTACGGTCAAGGCCGCCGCCTTTGACGGGCCCAAGCGGGTGGGGGCCGTGCTGACGAAGATCGTCCCGAATCCCTCCGCCGAGCAGCTCAACAGCGCCGTCACCCCGGTGACCCATAACCGCGATCACCGCGTCTATGATTGGGTGGAGCGGCATGAGGCCATCCTTCAACTCAGCAAGCCAGGGGCCAACACCCCGCAGGTCGTGCTGGTCGGCGATTCGATCACCCATTTCTGGGGCGGCGAACCGAAGTCGGCTCGCGTCGCCGGCGCCTCCTCCTGGGAGAAGTTCATCGCTCCCCATAAGCCCATCAACCTGGGTTTCGGCTGGGACCGTACTGAGAACGTGCTCTGGCGTCTCCGCCATGGCGAGGTCGCGGGGCTTAAGCCCAAGGCCTACGTCGTGCTGATCGGCACCAACAATTTCCAGACCAACTCGGTCGCCGAGACCGTCGACGGCATCGAGGAGGTCTGCCTGGAAATCCGCCGCCGTTCGCCGGGCGCCAAGCTTCTCCTGCTCGGCATCCTGCCCCGCGGCGAGTCGCCGAATGAGCTGCGTTCCAAGGCTGCGGACGCCAATGCCTTGCTCAAGACCCGCGTGGCCAAGCTGGCCGACAAGTACGTCGACCTCTCCGACCGCTACGTTGCGCCGGGTGGCCGGATCTCCAAGGCCATGATGGCAGACTTCCTGCACCCCACGGACAGAGGCTATGAGATTATGGGTGAGGCCATCGACACGGCCCTTCAAGGCTGGGGGCTCTGAAAACAAATCACCCTCGGTCCGCCGAGGGTGAAGGAACGGTTGGCGCGGGTGTTCAGATTGCCTTCACCACCTGCTTCGCGATCCCCTGGATCACGAGCGAACTCACCGGGGTGAGGTTCGGGTAGTTCGAATTCTCTGCCTTGAGGTAGACTTTGCTGCCTTGCTTGATGAGACGCTTGAGCGTGGTCTCGCCGTCGATCAAGGCCGCCACGATGTCGCCGTGCTTCGGGGTGCCCGGTTCGATGATGACCGTGTCACCATCGTTGATGTCGGCCTCGATCATGGAATCGCCGCGCACGCGGAGCGCGAAGGCCTGCGGCGGGCGCCGACGCGCGCCGGCGGGAAGGGGCGCCTGCATGCTGGCCACGACGCCGGAAGATTCCGTGTAATCCGGGAAACCGGCCGGGATGGCCCCGAGGAAGGGAACCGCGTCCAGCTCGATGACGTTTTCACCCGGCCCTTCGTAGGTGATAACCGTCGCGGACAGGTCGGGCACGACTTCGGGAGCAATCTTGTAGGCGCGGGCGGCCCCAGGGATGCGTTGCAGCACGCCCTTACGCTCCAAGGCCTGCAGGTGACCGAAGACGGCGTTGGTGCTGGCGAAGCGGAACTTCGCTTGGATGTCGCGGATGCTAGGCCAGTAGGAGTGCTGGGAGACATGGCCTTTCATGTAGTCCAGGATGGCCTGTTGCTTCGTGGTGAGTGCTTCCATGGTGAACGGATGTTCTATGAATGTTTGTTCACTGTCAAGACTAGGGCCTCAGGTGCGGAAGGGGTGTTTTGCAGGGAAAATGCCCCTAAACGGCTGATGGGTATCCCCCCTGACCCCGATTTCTGGGGATTTCCTCCTTAAAAACCCATCAAGATCGCCAAATCGCCTGACCGTTCCAGGTGTACCGCATGACCGGCCCCCTCGACCACGCTCAGCCGGACCCGCGGAATCTTCTCGCCCATCCGGCGAGCGAGCGCGGTGAACTTCGGGTCGGCCTCGCCGGTGACCAGGTCGACGGGGCTGCGCAGCTCCCCCAGACGGTCCCAGAGCGAGGGGAGGGAGCCCGTCCCGACCGACTCCAGGCTGAGCGCCAGCGACTCGGGCTCGTTGGCGTTCCGTCGGGTCAGCAGGGCCTCCCGGGCGGGTGAGGCGTCTTGGAGGAAAGTCCGCAGCATCGGCTGGTGGTGCCAATACTTGTAGAAAGCGGCGAGCCCTTGCGTGCGCAGGAAGGTCGCCAAGGCGGCGTCCGCCAACCGACGTTCCTCGCGTTCGGCCGCGGTGACCAAGCCCGGACTCGCGCCGATCAGGACGAGGCGCCGCCATCGTCCGGGATTTTGGAGCGCCCAGTGCAGGGCGAGGCGCCCCCCCATCGAATACCCCAGCAACGTCACGCCCTCGTGTCCGCCGACGGCCTCGTCGATGATCGCCAGGTGGGCGCGCAGAGAGTAATCCCCAGCTTGCCGGAGTCCGCGGCGGGCACCATGACCCGGCAGGTCGGGTGCGAGGAAGTCGGCCGCCGCGGGCAGGTGAGCCCGCAGGTCGGCGAAATCGGCCCCTTCGCCGGTGAAGCCATGCAGGGCTATAGTTCTCATAGAAGAAGAGGAGCGACCCGCGGCGCGGTCGGCATGAGGAGATTCAAGGCGGATTTCGCTCTATTGGACAGCGCAAAACAGAAAAGCAGGAACCGTTTGCCCTGCGTGAGGTTAATGTACACTAATAACCAACGTATGCCCGGCATCCGCGTTAAACCTTGGAACCGTGTCGACGGGCCCATCTACAGTCTCGCGACCACCGCGGTCGGCAAAGGCAACTTTAACATCTGCAGTTACGTCACCCCCATCGCGATGAAGCCCAAGCGCTTCATCATCGGGGTCTACAAGGATACGAAGACGCTGGCCAACCTCGAGGCCAACCCGATCGGCCTGCTCAATTACCTGGCCCAGGACCAGGCGAACCACATCAAGCTGCTCGGCAAGAAATCCGGACACAACGTCGACAAGGTGGCCCAGCTCGGATCCCAGGTGGAGCATGTCGGCGACGGCCTGTACAAGCTCAAGGGAGCCATCGCCACCTTGCGGCTGCGTTTCCTCGAGCGCCTAGATTGCGGCGATCATTGGGCGTGGCTGGCCCACGTGGAATCCTACGAGAATCTCCGCGAAGCCCCGGCGCTCACCCTCGAGGAGCTGAAGCGTCAGAAACTAATCCTGGTCTGAACCCGGTTCAGCCCCGGCCCCGCTTGCCGCCGACCTTGCGCAGGCTGGCCTTCTCCTCGCGGTGCGGGATCAGGTAGGTGCGGCCGCGGATCAGGCGTTCGTAGAGGTCGACCATCGCCACGCCCTCGCGCGGACGCACGGAGTCGGCCTTGGTCGCCTTGTCGACCTGGCGCTTGAGCATGCGGCACAGGTCCTCGGAGTTGTACTGGATCATGCCGAGGATGCGTTCGACGGAGTAGCCCGGGATGCTTTCCTCGATGTAGAAGCCGTCCTCTTCGTCGTCCTCCAGGAAGACGTGGGCCTCGTTCACGCGGCCGAAGAGGTTGTGCAGGTCGCCCATGATGTCCTGGTAGGCGCCGACCATGAAGGCGCCGATGTAGTAGGGCTGGCCTTCCTTGAGGGGATGCACGGCGAGCGTGCGGCGCACGTCCTCGAGGTCGATGAACTCGTCGACCTTGCCGTCGGAGTCGCAGGTGATGTCGACCAGCGTGGCCTGGACCGAGGGACGCTCGTTGAGGCGGTGGATCGGGGCGATCGGGAACAGCTGGTCGAGGGCCCAGTGGTCGAGCAGCGACTGGAAGACCGAGAAGTTGCAGACGTACTGCTCGGCCAGCATCGCGTCGAGGCGGGCGAGGTCGTCCGGGATGTCGGACGTATGGGCGAGGTCGAGGCGGATCTGGCGGCAGATCTCCCAGAAGAGGCGGTCGGCGTGGGCGCGTTCCTGCAGACGGAGCTTGCCGAGGCTGAAGAGGGCGTGGGCGTCCTCGCGCTTCTGCTTGGCGTCGTGGTAGCGCTCCAGCGGGTCGAACTTGCGCTTGTTCTTCCGGATGTCCTCGAGGGCGCGGATGATCGCG
>Ga0255108_1000075_pt1 | contig 29242 bp, 33 predicted proteins | sample Law_Miss_RepA_8h_FD_188469 | JGI IMG/M metagenome (GOLD analysis project Ga0255108, IMG submission 188469) | Freshwater microbial communities from St. Lawrence River, New York, United States - Law_Miss_RepA_8h | ecosystem: Environmental > Aquatic > Freshwater > River | place: USA: New York... | reverse complement strand
GAAGTAGTTGCTCTCCCAGAGGTCATCGAAGCGGCGGGCCCCGTCGGTCGCCGAGGTGGCGGTGAGCGCGGGGTACAGGCCGTAGCGGAGCCGGTCGTAATGGCTCTCCCATTTGCCGTCGTAGACGCGGGCCTTGGTGTCGGCCAGCAGCGTCGCGCGGCACTGCGGGTCGCGGCGTGAGATGGAGTCGAACGGGTAGGGGCGGGGAGCCAGAGCGGGCAGTTCCTCCTTCACCGTCGGCGTCACCGCGATGGCGGGGCCCGTCGGCTTGATCGGCGGCTCGATGGCGGGGCCGGTGCCAGCGGTGGCGCCCGGCACCGGCTCGGCGACGGCGACGGCCTTCCCGCCGAAGAAACCGGCCACGTCGTCGATCAGGCTCGGGGCCTCGTCCTTCGCCGTGAGCTCGCGCGGGTGCAGGGTGCGGTCATAGACGGCGTAGCCGAACCAGGCCGCGGCCACGAGCACCGGCAGGAGGATACCGATGAGGATGGCTTCGCCGTGCGAGCCTCCGGAGGTCGGCTTTTTTCGGGGCAGGGGTTTGGGTTCGAGCGGCGCGCGCATGGCTGGGAAGCGGACCTTAGTCCTTTGCTTGGCCGGGTCAAAATCCAACCTCCGGGCTGGAGTGAAATCACCCCGAAATCCTCGGGAGGACCGGGTGGGGCGCTATTTGGAGCCCTTCTCCGCGCCCTCTTTCGCCTTCTGGCCTTCTTTGCGCAGCCGGAGCCCGCGTTGTCCCTGGCCGCATCTGCGGAAATAGACGTACAGTTCTTCGGTCATCTCGAAGAACTCCGCGGCCGGCAGGTCGACCTTCCGCCGGAAGGTCCGCTCCGCATCGTCGAGGAAGCGCCGTTCCAGCGTCTCGTCCCCTTTCACCGTCGCGTAGTAATCGGCCAGCAGGCCGCGGAACTCGGCCATGTCGCCCGCGCAGTTCTCGAGGCCCTCGCGGTAGAGGGCGGAGATTTCCTTCTCGTTCGCGGACCGGTCCCGGGCGAGCACCCTGGCCGCGCGGGCGACCCCCGCGAGGTAGAGGTCGCGGCGAGCCGGGAAATCCCGGAGCCATCGGCGGAGACGATCTTCGAGCGTCCGGACGGCCTCGGCCGCGGGGACGCGCCCAAGGAGGAAGCGCGCCTCCTGCTCGTCCGCGAGGTCGCGCATGTCGGCGGAGTCGTCGAAGGCGCGGCGGAGCTCCGCAAGCGTCGCCGCCCAGGGCGCGGTCGGCGCGGCCTCGTCGGTGGCCATCCCCGCGAGCCGTTCGCGCCAAGCCGGCAGCGAACGTTCGAAGGCCCGGCAGGCGGCGGCGAGGCAGGCCTGCTGCCGGCCGGCTTCACCGAGTTGCGCCGCCAGCTTCGCCATGAGGCGCAGCCGGGTGCAGCGCTCGGCCCCCGGACCGTTGCGCGCGCGGTCCACCAGGGCGGCCAACTCGAACTCGCCCACGGGCCGCCCCGTCTGCGGATCCAAGGTGGTGCCGTTAGCGGCACCGGTCGCCGGCCGGCCGAGCCCGAGCTCCCAGCGGCGCGCGTCCCGCTGGAAGGCGGCCCAGAGCGGCGGCGCGATCCGGCCGGGCGCCCGCCCCTTCAGCGTGGCGGCGGGGATGCCGAAGGCCCGGGCGGACTCGACGGTGAAGGCGACCGGGTCGCCGCCGAACTTGAACGAGAATTCGAGCGACCCGACGTCGACCTCCGCGATCTTCGCCTGCGCGGTCTTCGAGAGTTTCGGTACGGCGTTCTTGCCCGCCGGCCGGTTCGTCGGCGCGAGGAGCTTGGCCAGCGTGCCGCCCTGCGCGACGAGGTCGAAGGTCTTGGCCCAGTCGTCCGCGTCGAGCCGGCGCAGCTTCGTCTCGGCGTGCGCCCAATGGAGGTCCGGATCGCCCGCCTCGCTGCCGGCGACCCAGAGCAGCGCCTCGACCGGCAGCTTGGTCACGTCGGTCTTCAGGCGCCCCTCCTCGGCCGCGCTCCGGAAGAAGGCGTAGCGCGTCAGCGGGTTGATGGCTTCCTCCGGGTCCTGCGCCAGCGTCCGTTCGCGGTCGAAGACGAGGGCAAAAGCCACCTGCAGGCGGAGGTATTTGCCGCGCAACGGCAAGGGGTCCGCGTTCCAGGCGAGCGCCCAGACCTTGAGGGCCGCCGGCACCTCATCCTCCGGCTTCACCTGCGCGAGGAACGTCTCCATCCACTCGGGTCGCTGGAGGAGGTCCTCGAGGAAGCCCGCGAGGCCTTCGCTCTCGGCGAGGCGGCGCAGCGACTCCGGTCCGGTCCGCGTCGAGAAGCCTTCCGTCGAGCCGGCGCGGGCGATCAGCAGGGCCTGCCCTGCGCCGAGGGCGAAGAGCGGTTCGCGCCAAAGTTCCTCGTAGGCTTTGCCCTCGGGATCGGCCTTGGTCGCGAGCAAGGCCGTTCTCAAGCCGGGCTGCAGCTTGGCGAGGTGTTCCTCCCACCGGCCGTCGAACAACCGGGCCCGCGTGTCCGCGAGCAAGGCGGCCAGTTTCGCCGGGTCCCGTCGGGCCGCCGGGCTGAAATCGTAGGGCGTGGGGTCCAGCGGCGGCTTGGCCGCCAGGTCGGCTTTCGCGGCTTCCGCTTTGCGGGGACCGGTTCCGCCCTCGGCTCCGCCGATGCCGGCCACCGGCTCGGTCTTCTCGCCGCGCGGCTTGAAGAAATCCGCGAAGAAGCCGGAGTCTTCGGTCGGCGCCGGTGTGCCCAATCCAGGCGCGGGGGCCGGTGCGGTGGCGGTCGCAGGGGGAGCGGGGGAGTTCGTCGCGACCGGGCGAAGCTCCTGCTTCGGGCGTAGGGCGAGGACACCGGCGACGACGGCAAGGACGCCCAGCCCCACCGCGCCTACCCGGACGAGGCGGCGGCGGGGCGCGGGGGTTACCTCGGGAGCCGTCATGGTCGCGACCCGACTATGCCGCGGCCGGATCCTATGACAAAGGCTTAATGCGGCCGCGCCGCAACGTCTCGGCGAGCGCGGGCGCCGTCGGCGACTTCCGGTGGGCGGCCAGGGACTCGGGGTCCCCGGCGTGGACGAGCCGGCCGCCGGCGTTGCCGCCTTCGGGGCCGATTTCCAGAATCCAGTCCGCCTCGGCGAGGACATCGGGGTGGTGCTCGATGACCACGACCGTGTGGCCTTGGTCGACGAGTGCGTGGAGCAGCTCGATCAGGCGACGGCAGTCCGACTGGTGCAGGCCGATGGTCGGCTCCTCGAGGATGTAGAGGTTGGGGCGGATTTCGCCGCGCGAACGCTCGCGGAAGGTCGGGAGCCCTTGCGCGAGCTCGCTCACGAGCTTGAGGCGCTGGGCTTCGCCGCCCGAAAGCGTCGGGCTGCTCTGGCCGAGCGTGAGGTAGCCCAGCCCGGTCTTTACCATCAGGCCGCAGAGGTCGCCTAGCTTGGCGTCGAACGACAGGAACGCGGCGGCTTCCTCGAACGTCATCGCGAGCAGGTCGGCCGCGGACTTGCCGTTCCAGCGGATCGCCTTGGCGGCGGCCCCGTAGCGCGTGCCGGTGCATTCCTCGCAGGGGACGTAGGTGTCGGGCAGGAAGCTCATCTCGAGTTTGATGCGTCCGGCGCCGGAGCAGGCCTCGCAACGGCCGCCGGAAGTGTTGAACGAGAAGAAGCCGGCGCCGTGCCCGCGGATCGCCGCCTCGGGCAGGGACGCGAGGCGTTCGCGGATGAGGTCCCAGGCGCCGACGTAGGTCGCCGGCGTCGAGCGCGGCGTCTTGCCGATCGGCTCCTGGTCGACCACCACGAGCTGACGGAAGCCCTTGAGTCCGCTGAGCGTCGCGAAGGCGGGTTTGCCTTCGTGCGCCACCGCGGAGAGCGCCTCCTTGCCGGTAAGGCCATCCTTCTTCTTCGCCAGCGCGGCGCGGATCGCCGGCGCGAGCAGGTCGGTGACCAGCGTCGATTTGCCGGCGCCGGAGACGCCGCAGACGACGGTGAGCCGGCCGACCGGGATCGCGACGTCGAACCCCTTGAGGTTACGCAGCGAGGCCTGCTTGAGCCGGACCCAGGCGGCGGGCGCGCCTTTGCCGGCGATCGGTCGTCGCGCGCCGCGGAGCGGGTGCGGGATGGCTTCCTTGAGGAACCGGCCGGTGACGGAGTCGGCGCGTTTCTCCAGCGCCGCGGCGGTGCCTTGGGCGACGATCCGGCCGCCGTGGACGCCGGCCCCCGGGCCGAGGTCGACCACGAGGTCGGCGGCGCGCATGGTATCCTCGTCGTGCTCGACGACCAGGACGGTGTTACCGCGGTCGCGGAGGCCCTTGAGGGAGCCGATGAGGCGGTCGTTGTCCCGCGGGTGCAGGCCGATGCTCGGTTCGTCCAGCACGTACAGGGCTCCGGAAAGCGTCGAGCCCAGCTGCGCCGCGAGGCGGATGCGCTGCGCCTCGCCGCCCGAGAGCGTGTCAGCGCCGCGGTCGAGCGCGAGGTAGCCGAGGCCGACGGAGTCGAGGAAGCGCAGGCGCGCGGCGATCTCGGGCAGCAAGGCCCCCACGATGGCCTGCTCGCGCGGCGCGAGCTTGAGCCCGGAAAGGAACGACAGGGACTCGTCGGGCTGCAGGCGCAGCAGCCCCGGCAGCGAGAGCGAGCGGCCCTTGGGTCCGGCGAGCTTCACCGAGCGGCCGATCGGGCCGAGGCGTTCGCCGTGGCAGGCCGGGCAGACTTCCTCGCCGACGCGGTCCGCGAGGGCGTTCTCATTGATCGACTCCTCCTCGTCGGACGAGAAGGTCGCGACCTCGCGGCCGTGGCCGCGGCAATCGGGACACCAGCCGCGCGGCGAGTTCCAGGAAAGGTGTTTCGGGTCGACCGGCGGGAAGGATTCGCCCGTGGCGGGATCGCTGCGCGACGTGGAGAGGTAAGCCACCTGACGGCCGTCCGGGCCGAGGAGCACGCACGCGTTCTTGCCCGCGGCGAGCGTCTGCCGGACGAGCGCGCGGAGGGCCTTCTCCCCGGACTCCTCGGTCTCGTCGGGCCGGCGGATCAGGCCGTCGGCGCGCAGTTCGCCGAAGACCGCGTCGACGTCGTGCTCGGAATAACGGTCGAGCCCGGCGAAGCCGTCGACCTTGAGCATCTGGCCGTCGCAGCGGAGCAGGCGCAGGCCCTTGGTCTCGGCCCATTCGGCCAGGGGACGATGGTGGCCCTTGCGGGACCGGACGAGCGGGGCGGCGAGGAGCAGCGCGCCTTTCTTCAGGGCCTTCGCCTTTTGGGCGATGACGCGCACCACCGCATCCTCGGTCATCTCCTGGAGGGGTTCGCCCGTGGTCGGACTGTGCAGCACGCCGGCGCGCGCGAAGAGTACGCGCAGGTATTGGGCGACCTCCGTGACCGTCGCGACGGTGGATTTCGCGGAGCCGCGGGTCACGCGCTGCTCGATGGCGACCGTCGGCGGCAGGCCCGTGAGCGCGTCGATGTCGGGTTTCGGCAACTGTTCGACGAACTGGCGGGCGTAGGCCGAGACGCATTCGAGGAAGCGGCGCTGGCCTTCGGCGAAGAGGATGTCGAACGCGAGGGACGATTTGCCGGAGCCGGAGACGCCGGTCATCACCGTGAGCGAGCCGTGCGGGATCTCGAGCGAGACGTCCTTCAGGTTGTGCTCGCGGGCGCCCCTTAGGGAAATCGCGGTCGGCCGCGGTTTGGCGGGCGCGGCCGAGACGGCGGCGAAGGCGTCGTCGCCGCCCGCCAGGAAGCGTCCGGTGACCGTGCCCGCCTGTGCGACCTCCGCGGGCGGGCCTTCGGCGACGAGCCGGCCGCCGGCGGGACCGGCTTCGGGGCCCATCTCCAGGAGCCAGTCGCAGGACTTCAGCACGTCGAGGTGGTGCTCCACCACGACGAGCGAGTGGCCGGCTTCCGTGAGCCGGTGCAGCAGGCCGACCAGGCGCGATACGTCCTCGCGATGCAGGCCGGTCGTCGGCTCGTCGAGCAGCAGCAAGGCGCCCGGCTTCCGCGCGTCGATCTTGGACAGGTAACGGACCAGCTTGAGGCGTTGGGCTTCGCCGCCGGACAGCGTCGTGAGGGGCTGGCCCATCGAGAGGTACCCCAGACCGACTTCCTCGAGGCAGGCGAGTTGGGCGGAGGCGGGCGTGCGTTCGCCGAGGAACTGGCGCGCCGCCGTGACCGACATCGCGAGCAGGTCGCCGACGGACTTGCCGTCGTATTGGAAGCTCAGCACCTCGTCGCGGAAGCGTTGGCCGTTGCACGAGGGGCAGGGGAGGGCGACGTCGGAGACGAACTGCATCTCTACCGTCTCCCAACCCGCGCCGCCGCACCGTTCGCAGCGGCCTTCGCCGGCGTTGAAAGAGAAGTGCGAGGGGGTGAGCCCGGCTGCCTTCGCCTCCGGCGAGTTGCCGAGCAGCGTGCGGATGGCGTCCCAGGCGCCGACGTAGAGCGCCGGGTTGGACCGCGGCGTGCGGGTCGCGGGGGACTGGTCGACGAGCGCAACCTCCGCCGGCTCCCGGTCGAACTTCACCCACTTCGATGCCGCGGTCTCGTCGCCGGATTCCGGATCGCGCCGACCGATGACCTGATGGAGCAGCGTGGACTTGCCCGAGCCCGAGACGCCGCAGAGACCGACCAGGCGGCCGAGCGGGATCGAACAGGCGAAGTCGCGGAGGTTGTTGACCGTCGCGCCGGCGACGCGGAGACGCGGAGTCGTGTCGCCGATTGGGCGGGGGTTGCGGACGTCCGGTGTGCGCCGGCCCGACAGCCAGTCGCCCGTGGCGGAGGCCTTGGCCTTCAGGATGCCCTTCGGCGGCCCCTGGTAGATAAGGTGGCCGCCCTCGGCGCCGGGGCGCGGCCCGATCTCGATCAGCCAGTCGGCGGCGCGCATGACGGACTCGTCGTGCTCGACGACCACGACCGTGTTGCCTTGTTCGACCAGGCTGCGGAGGATGCCGACCATGCGCGCGAGGTCGCGTGCGTGCATGCCGACGCTGGGCTCGTCGAGCACGAAGACCGTATCCGCCAAGCAGGCCCCCAGGCACGAGGTGAGGTTGACGCGCTGCACCTCGCCGCCGGAGAGCGTGCGGGAGAGCCGGTCGAGCGCGAGGTAGCCGAGGCCGACGGCCTCGAGGTAGCCGAGCCGCGCGAGGATCGCCTCGAGCGCGTGGTCGGCCGGGTGGCGCGAATCCTTGGGCGCGAGTGGCGCGAGCAGCGCGCGCAGTTCGGTCACGGGCAGGGCGTAGAGCTCGGGCAACGTCCGTCCCTGCCAGCGCCAGCAGAGCGACTCCTCGCGGAAGCGCCGACCGCGGCAGGTCGGGCATTCCTCGTAGGCGCGCCAGCGCGACAGGAACACGCGGACGTGCATCTTGTAGGTGCTCGACTCGAGCCAGCGGAAGAAGCCGCGGATGCCGTACCACTTGCTTTCCCATTCGCCGGGGACGTACGTGGGGTCGCCGTCCTCGATGAGCCGACGCTGCGCGGCCGGCAGTTTCTTCCAGGGCACGTCCATCGGGATGCCCGCCTTGCGGCATGCCTTGGCGAGGTCGCGCTGGCTCTCGCCGTAGACCGTCCCTTGGAACGGGGCGATGGCGCCTTCGGCCAGCGTCAGCGTCGGGTCCGGGACGATTTTCTTCCAGTCGAGGCCGATGACCCGGCCGAAGCCGCGGCAGGCCGGGCAGGCTCCGACGGGTGAGTTGAAGGAGAAGAGCGCGGGCGACGCCGGACGGAATTTCCGTCCGTCCACGGGCGACTCGAGCAGCTCGCTGTAGCGCGCCACCTCGGCGCCGGCTTCGTCCAGGATCCGCAGGCGCCCGCCGCCGAGCCGGAACGCCGCGAGCGCGGCCTCGTGGAAACGCGCGGCTTCCGCCGCGGCGACCATCACGCGGTCCTGCACCACCAGCAACTCGGCCGCCTCGGCGGGAATCGCCTCCTCGCCGAGGCGCCACCGTCGACCGGTGACGAAGGCGCGGTTGAAGCCCGCCCTCACGAATTCGTCCGCCACCGTCGCCCAGGCGAGGTCGGCGGGCTTCGCGACGGCGAAGGTCAGCGTCACCGGCCGGCCGGCCTGGCGGGCCAGGCAATCTTCCCAGGCGGCCGCGGGTCCGCGCGGCGCAAGCGACAGGCCGGAAGCCGGGTCGATGAGCTGCGCCCGGTGCGCGAACCACACCTTGAACCAATCGCATAGTTCCGTCATCGTCCCGACGGTCGAGCGCGAGGTCCGCACGGCGTTGCCTTGCTTGATCGCCACGGATGGGCGGACGTTCTCGGCGGAGTCCAGCGCGGGCGCGGGGAGCAGCTCCAGGAATTGGCGGACGTAGGGGCTGAAGGTCTCGACGTAGCGGCGCTGCCCTTCCGCGTGCAAGGTGTCGAAGACGAGCGAGGATTTGCCCGCGCCGCTGAGGCCCGTGACCACCACCAGCCGGCCGACGGGGATATCGATGTCGAATCCCTTCAGGTTGTTCTGGCGGACTCCGCGGAGGCGAATGGCGTCGGGTCGGGGGGCGGACATCGGACCGTTCAACGGAAGGGAAACTGCGGGCTTGGCAAACCCGCGGTCAGTTTCCGCAGTCCACCCAGCCGGCGGGCGTGACCAAAGCGTGCAGGGCGAGGTCGTGCGACTCGGTCGGCACGACCTCGAGGACCTGCTGGTCGTAGGCGAAGCCGACGTGCAGGCAGCCCGCGGGCAGGCCCGCGAGCAGGCGGTCGTAGTGACCGCCGCCATGGCCCAGCCGCCCGCCGCGGCGGTCGAAGCCCAGTCCCGGGACCACGATGAGCTCCGGCTGGCCCGGCGGCAGGGTCGGGCGATCGTCGGCGGGTTCCCGGACGCCGTGCGCCGAAAGGACCAGCGGGGTATCCGCGGCGACGACTCGCAAGGTCACGCCCGTCGCGTCCACCCGCGGCAGCGCGACCGTCTTGCCGTCCGCATGGGCGGCGGCGCGGAGGGCGGCGGTGTCCAGTTCGGCGCCGTAGGCTTGATAAAGAGCCACCACGCGGGCGGCCCGCCAGGCCGCGGAAGCGAGCAGGCCGGCGGTGGCGGCGTCCGCGGCGGCACGGCGTTCGTCCGCGCTCAGCGCGCGCCGCGCGGCCAGCAGCGTCGTGCGCAGCCGCGCCTTGAGCTCCCGCGTCTCCATGCCCTCAGAAAAGCCGGTTGAGCGTGAGAGTCAACAGGACGACCGGGAGGTACAGGATCGAGGCGAGGAAGAACGGCTTCGCGACCTCGGCCCGGCGGTGCGGCAAGGCAAAGTCTAGGCTGAGTTTTAAGAACCAGATGCCGGCCACCAGCGAGACCCACAGGAACGGGCTGGCCCAGCCGCGGAGCGTGCCGGCGGCTTCGGCGGGGGCGAAGAACGTCATCGCGATGCGGCCGGCCACAAAGAGCATCGGGATGATGAAGGCCGTGGACCAGAGCGCGGCGGTGCGCCCCGAGGGGTCGGTCACCGTCGCCACCTTGAAGCCGCCGCGGGCGTAGTCCTCCCGGCACATGACCGCCAGGGCCATGAAGTGCGGGATCTGCCAGCAGAAGAGCAGGGCGAAGAGCAACCAGCCCATCGGGTCGATGTCGCCGTGGGGCCGGCCTTGGCCGAGCTTGGCCGCGGTGCCGATGATGGGTGGGATGGCGCCGGGCAGGGAGCCCACCAAGGTGCACCAGGAAGTGACGGACTTGAGTGGGGTGTAGAGCAGCAGGTAGCTCACGACGGTCGCGAGCGTGAGAAAGCCCGCCAGGGCGTTGGCGCCCAGCCAGACTAAGGTCACGCCGGCCGTGGCCAGCGCGCCGCCGAAGAGCAGGACGGCGCCTGGGTGGATCAGTCGGGCGGGGATGGGGCGATGCTTCGTGCGCTCCATGCGGGCGTCCGCCTCGCTTTCCCACCACATGTTGAGCGCACCGCAACCGCCGGCGGCCAGCGCGGTGCCCACGGCGAGCGCGACGAGCGTCCGGGCCTCCGTCGGTCCATGCGGGTCGCTGCAGAAATAACCCGCGAGCGCCGTCAGGACGGAGAGGAAGGACAACCGGGGCTTGGTCAGCTCCAGGAAGGCGGCGGGGACGGAGCCGGCGCGTGCGTTCATGCTCAGGTTGGTGGCGGTTTTCGGCGAAAGGTTAAAGGCAAAACGACCTGCGGTCGGATTTCGCCGTTTAGATGTCGCCGAGAGCGCCGTCGCGGCGGTGGGCGAGCAGGGTGGCGGCGACCACCAGCGAGAAGAGCGCGGCCCCGCTGACGAGGTGCACGGTGCGGATATGCGGGTTCTGCGGCAGCTGAATCGCGAGGATGCCCAGCGTGAGCTGGACCGTGAGGAGGGTAGCGATCCCGCCGCCGAACCGGCGCTCGCCCCGGAGCAGGGCGAGGGCGAAGGCCCCGACGGCGAGGGCGGCGAGGAGGGCGCCCGAGCGGTGCAGAAAATTGAACCACCAGAGCGCGCCCGCGCCCTGCGTCGGGATGAACCAATCCACGGGGGAGCCGCCGCTCACCCAGGTGGTGAAGCGGTTCTGGCGCATCAGGGCTCCGGCGAGAATTACCGCAAGCGTCAGGCCGGCCGCCCACCGGCCAAGGCGACGGGTCGCGGCACCCGCGCTCGCGGCGGTGTCCGCCCAGCCCTGCGTGTGGCCGAGCGCGATGGCGGCGAGCAGGGCGATGGTCAGCTGCGCGTTGACCGCATGCGCCACCGCGAAGGCGACGGCCTTAAAGTTGCCCTCCCCGCCGACGTTGAGCTTGTCGAGCAGCACGCGCAGACCGCCGAGGCCGCCCTGCAGGAGGACGAGCGCGAGTAAGCCGTAGGCGGCGAGGCGGACGAGCCGCCGGGGTTCGCGGCGCGCGTGCGCGACGGCGAGGGCGACAATCAGGAGGCCCAGTCCGGTCGCCGCAAGCCGGTGCGAATGCTCCGCGAACTTGTCGATCTCGGTGAGCCAGCCCGGGGGATTGACCGAGCCGTTCGAGAGCGGCCAGTCGAGGAAGGCCATGCCTGCCTGGATGCTCGTCGTGAAGCCGCCGGCCTGCAGGACCAGGACCGCCCAGAGTAGCGTCGCCCAGCATAGCCCCAGGAGGAGCCGGTCCGGTCGGGTGCGGGCGGGAGCGGTCATGCGTCCATCAGACGAGGCCGCCGCGCGGGCGCAAATCTGATTCGAAGCCGTCCGCGCTCTTAAGCGGGGACGATGGGGTCCATCAGCCGCCCGCGGCGCGGCCGAACGCCCGGATCTTGGCGACAAGGTTCGTCAGGCCGTTGCGGCGGTTGGGCGAGAGATGCTGGGTGATCCCGACCGCGGCGAGGAAGTCCGCGTCGGTGGCGGCCACCTCGCCGGGGCTGGCGCCGTCGTAGAACTCGCATACCAGCGTCGCCACGCCCTTGGTGATCAGGGAGTCCGCGTCGCAGCGGAAACGGCATCGGCCCGCCTCGAGCGCCGGGACCAGCCAGAGATTCGAGGTGCAGCCTTCGACCAGGAAGGCGTCCAACTTGAGTTCCGCGGCTAGCGCGGCCGTCGACTTGGCGCGGTCGATGACATACTGGAAACGTTCGTGGTGGTCGCCGAACGGCTCCAGTTCGGCGATGAGTTGGGCGCGGCGCGCGGCGAGGTCCATGGGCGCTCAGCGACCTTCGAGCGCGGCGGCGTCGAGGCCGGGCCTGATCAGGGTTTGCAGCGCGGCGTCCAGTTTGAGGGACTGGGCCGCGGGTAGTTTGGCTTCGGTGCGCAGCCAGGACAGGGCCTCCTGCCAGACCAGCGGGGAAGGCCGGCGCAGGGTCTGCAGGTTCTCCAACTCATCGGACATCGACTTGCGGCTGCCGTAGGCGTCGGTCAGGCCGGCCAGGAGCCGGGCGCGCACGTAATCCGCGCGGAGTTGGGAGTGGTTCGGGTGGACCTGCACGCCGGCCTCGAGGATCCGGACGGCGGCCTCCGAGGCGCGAATCGTGCGCAGGTGACGTCCGACCGAGCGATAGGCCTCGGGGCCGAGGTCCTTCGCCCGGAGGAACTCCGCGAGGTAGCGGTCGCCGATGTCGCGCTCGCGCTTGGCGGTCGCCTCATCGGGCTTGACGCGGGCGTAGTGGGCGATGCCGACGATGGCCTGGATGAGCGGGCGGTTGGAATGGAAGAAGGCCGGGTCGGCGGCGGAAACCTGCTGGTGCTGGGCGATCACCTGATCCGGCAGGCCGGCGTTGAGCAGCGCTTCCAGGTGCAGCGCCGCGAAGGTCGCGCTTTCGAAACCGCGGGCGGCGGCGACGCTCGTGAGGGCGGCGGTGAGGCCGTCGTAGCCTTTCTCGGCCGCGTAGTTGGCCAAGGCGATCATGGCCCCTGAGTTGGTCTCGAACTTGGACTTGATCGTCTGCAGCTCCTTTTCGTATTCATCCTTCAATCCGAGCCTGTCCAGTAGCTGCAGGCGCTGGATATGAGGGAAGGGGGCCTTTTCGTTGAGCGAAATCCGTTCCTGGTTCACCGAAAGGGCCATCCGGGTCTGTCCGAGTAGGATATGGAAGCGGGTTTGCTGAGAGAGGATGGCATCACGGGCGGTGGCGTCCTTGACGGCACCTCCTTTGGTTTCCAAGAGCGTGAGGCCCTCTTGGGTCTTACCGCCGTCGAAGAGCGCCTTGGCTTTGAGCAGGAGACCATTCGGGAAGTTGTCCAAGTTATTGATGGTGATCGTTTTGACGCAATCAGGATACTTGCCGGCCCAGTACTGGGAGGTCGCCGTTGCCAGCGCAATGGCCTCGCGCGTGGCCTGGGGTAGGTCCTTGCCGACCCGGAGGAGCTTCAAGCCTTGATCCATCACCTCGCCATCGCGTTCCCTCAACTGGAGGAACTGGAAATAGCGTTCTAGGTAGTCCCGACCCAATTTATCGTTAACTTCGAGAAATTCCAGGCCGTGACGCATGGTCTGAATGGCGTCATCGGTCCGACCCATCTTGCCGTGCAAGAAGTTGGCGTAGAAGAGTTTAGCCTTTGGGTTGGCGGGGTTGCAGCGCACGGCGATCTCGGCCAGGCGCAGGGTTTCGCTCGGTTTATCTGCCGATTGGGCCTCCATGGCCCGGTCGAGGAAGAAATCGGCCAGTTTGGAAAGGTGCTCTTGGCGGATTTGGAGGGCCTTCTCGGGCTGATCCTCGATCTTGGACAAAGCGAGTTGGACGAACTGGCGCAGCAGGGGTTCCTTGACCAATTCCGCCTTAATATAGGTCTTGCGGGCGTAGGAAGACACCAACTCGGGGGCCTTACCTGCCGGTAAACCCGTCAAAAAGATGATTTCCCCGTCCGAATAGTCCTCTTTGGCGGTCGGAGCCGGCTTGCTGGCCGCCGCAGGCGCAGGCGAGGGAGGGACCGGGGCCGGAGCAGGGTCAGCTGCCAGACCGAGGCCCGGGAGTCCTAGGGCTAGGGCTAGCGCGAGCAGCAGGTGCGGACGGGACATAGACCCGGACTTTGGTCGTTAGGAGGAAATTGTCCCGCATAAAAGATGGGTCGGCGCCCTCGGGTCACACCCCTCGTAAAGAAACCTTAAAACCAAAGCACTTTCCGCTTGCATGAGGGGCTTCGACCCCTATGCCCAAACACTCTTTTCCCTATTTACCGAGGTCCATGCCTACCATCAACCAACTCGTCCGCAAACCGCGGATTCAACCCAAGGCCAAGTCCAAGTCGCCGGCCTTGAACAACTCTCCCTTCCGCCGCGGCGTCTGCGTTCAGGTCATGATCCGCACGCCGAAGAAGCCGAACTCGGCCCAGCGCAAGTGCGCCAAGGTGCGCCTGACGAATGGCCAGGAAGTCATCACCTACATCCCCGACGAAGGCCACAAGCTCCAGGAGCACTCCGTCGTCCTCGTCCGCGGTGGCCGCGTGAAGGACCTGCCGGGCGTCCGCTACCACATCGTCCGCGGCCCCCTCGACTGTTCCGGCGTCGAGAAGCGCCGTCGCTCCCGCTCCAAGTACGGCGTTAAGCGCCCGAAGGAAAAGAAGGTTTAATCCGTTTCCGCACCCAACTCCCTTAGACCATGTCTCGTCGTCGCAAAGCAGCCAAGCGCGCCCACCTCCCGGACGCCCGTTACGGCTCCCCCCTCGTCAGCCAGCTCATCAATGTCGTGATGAAGTCCGGCAAGAAGTCCATCGCCCAGGGCATCGTCTACGGCGCGATCGAGAAGGTCAGCGAGAAGCTGATGAAGGGCAACCCCGTCGAGCTGCTGCTCGGCGCCCTCGAGAACTGCCGCCCGAAGTTGGAGGTCAAGAGCCGCCGCGTCGGTGGCGCCACCTACCAGGTCCCCGTCGAGGTCAGCCACGAGCGCCAGAATAGCATCGCGTTGCGCTGGGTCGTCGCCGCCGCCGCCGGCCGCAAGGGCACCACGATGTCCGAGGCGCTCGCCGCCGAGGTCGTCGATGCCTACAACAACACCGGTAACGTCGTGAAGAAGCGCGAAGAGACGCACAAGATGGCCCAGGCCAACCGTGCCTTCGCTCACCTGAAGTGGTAATCCGTCCCCTTCCGACCCCCGCCTGATTCCCGGTCCCGACCATGGCCAAGCTTTCCGATCTCAACTCCCCGTCCCGCGCGTTCCCCCTCGAGCACACGCGCAACATCGGCATCGCCGCGCACATCGACGCCGGCAAGACGACGACCACCGAGCGTATCCTCTTCTACACCGGCGTGGTGCATAAGATGGGCGAGGTGCATGACGGCACCGCCACCACCGACTGGATGGAGCAGGAGCGCGAGCGTGGTATCACCATCACCGCCGCCGCGATCTCCGCGGGCTGGAAGACGAAGGAAGGCTATTTCGCGGACATCGATCACCGCATCAACATCATCGACACCCCCGGTCACGTGGACTTCACGGCCGAGGTGGAGCGCTCGCTCCGCGTCCTGGACGGCGCCGTCGCCGTCTTCTGCGCCGTCGCCGGCGTGCAGCCCCAGTCCGAGACGGTCTGGCGCCAGATGAACAAGTACGGCGTCCCGCGCGTCGCCTTCGTCAACAAGATGGACCGCACGGGTGCCGATTACTTCGGCGCCGTCGACGACATCCGCACCAAGCTCAAGGGCAACGCCCACCCGCTCTTCATCCCGATTGGCCAAGGGGAAGACTTCAAGGGCATGATCGACCTGATCAAGAACGTCGCCTACCTCTACGACGAGACCGACCCGAAGGGGATGAAGTTCGATACGATCGAGATTCCCGAAGGCCAGAAGAAGGAAGCCGCCGAGTGGCGCACCAAGCTCATCGAAGGCCTCGCTGATTTCGACGACGTGCTCGCTGCCAAGTACCTCGACGGTCAGGAAGTGACCATCGACGAGATGCGCACGGGTATCCGCAAGGCCACCCTCTCCCTCAATTTCATCGGGGTCATCCCCGGTTCCGCTTTCAAGAACAAGGGCGTCCAGATGCTCCTCGACTGCGTCGTCGACTTCCTCCCTTCCCCGGTCGACATGCGCCCGCAGAAGGCGTTCATCGACGACGGCGACACGGAAATCGCGATCGGTCCGGACGACAAGGCCAAGGTCACCGGCCTGTGCTTCAAACTTTGGTCCGACCCGCACGTCGGTCAGCTCGTCTTCTACCGCGTCTACCGCGGCCAGTTGAAGAAGGGCGAAGCCCTCTACAACCCGCGCACCCGCAAGAACGAGCGCATCTCGCGCATCGTGCTCCTGCGGGCGATGGACCGCGAAGAAATCGACGTCGCCTATTCCGGCGACATTTGCGCGATCATCGGTCCGAAGGATATCGCCACCGGCGACACCCTCACCGCCGAGGACGACCTGATCCTCGAGAAGACCACCTTCGCCGAGCCGGTCATCTCGATGTCCATCGAGCCGAACTCGAAGGGTGACCAGGAGCGTCTCTCCATCGGCCTGCAGCGTCTCGCCCAGGAAGATCCGACCTTCCGCGTCACCTCCAACCCGGAGACCGGCCAGACCCTCATCTCTGGCATGGGTGAGCTCCACCTCGAAATCATCGTCGACCGCCTTAAGCGCGAGTTCAAGGTCGAGGCCAAGTCCGGCAAGCCCCAGATTTCCTACCGCGAAACGATCAACCTCGCCTCTGAAGGCGTCGGCAAGTTCATCCGCCAGTCCGGTGGTCGCGGTCAGTACGGCCACGTCGAAATCAAGTTGGAGCCCAACCCCGTCGTCGGTCGCGACCCGGAGTACAAGGCGGAGCAAGTCATCAACGAAATCGTCGGTGGCGTCATCCCCAAGGAATTCATCAAGCCCGCCACGGAAGGCATCCTCGAGGCCGCGAACAACGGCACCGTTGCCGGCTACCCCGTCATCAACTTCACGGCCCGTATCGTTTTCGGTTCCTTCCACGAAGTGGACTCGAATGAAATGGCCTTTAAGATGGCTGGCATCTTCGCCTTCAAGGAAGCGATGAAGGAAGCCAAGCCGATCCTCCTCGAGCCGATCATGAAGGTCGAGGTCGTCACCCCGGAAGAATACCAGGGTGACATCATGGGCGACTTGAACCGCCGCCGTGGCCAGATCCAGGGTATGGAGACCAAGGCTGGCCTCTGCAATATCGACGCCCGCGTCCCGCTGGCCGAGATGTTCGGCTACTCGACCGACGTCCGCTCCCTGTCCAAGGGTCGTGCTTCCTACTCCATGGAGCCCGGCACCTACGAGCCGGTCCCGGCTCAAATCCTCAAGCAGGTCGTCGAGACCTCCTCGCGCGCCCCGGCCCGCACCTAATCTCCCCCCAACTCCCTTCCCGATGGCCCGCACCAAAATCCGCATCAAGCTCAAAGGTTTCGACTACCGCATGGTCGACCAGTCCGCGAACGAGATCGTCGACACCGCCAAGCGCACCGGCGCCCGCGTCACCGGCCCCGTGCCGCTCCCGACCTCGATCGAGCGCCTCACGGTCAACCGCTCCCCGCACGTGGACAAGAAGTCCATGGACCAGTTCGAGATCCGCACGCACAAGCGCCTGATCGAGATCATGGACCCCAATTCCCAGACCGTGGACGAGCTGAAGAAGCTGAATCTGCCTTCTGGGGTTGACATTAACATCACCGTCTAACTCCTCAACCCTTCCACCTTAACCCTCAACCCAACGCAGGCTGCGCCAGCGCCCCTCTTCAGGACCAAGACTTCCGCAAGGAAATCCCAAGCCTAATGCAGGTCAGCAATGACCAAACGGCCCTCACCGGCCACCTGCCTCTTAGAAAAATGAAACACCAGCTACTCGGTAAAAAAATCGGCATGACCCAGGTCTACGACGCGGAGAACAACCTCGTCCCTGTCACGGTCGTCCAAGCGGGCCCTTGCCCCGTCACGCAGGTCAAGACCAAGGCCACCGACGGCTACAACGCCGTCCAGATCGCCTTCGGTGCCCAGAAGGAGAGCCGCCTCTCCGCGGGTGAAGTCGGCCACCTCCGCAAGGCGGGCGTCGCTCCCCACAGCCATCTCCACGAGATCCGCCTCGCCGACGACGCCAAGGGCGACGTCGCCAAGGTCGGTGACGTCATCACCGTCGAGAAGTTCACCGCCGGCCAGATGGTCGACGTCATCGGTACCGTCAAGGGCCGCGGCTTCCAAGGCGTCGTGAAGCGCTACAACATGGACGGCCAGCCGGACTCCCACGGTCACATGATGCACCGCCGTATCGGCTCGATCGGCATGCGCCAGACCCCCGGTCACGTCTTCAAGGGTAAGCGCATGCCTGGCCACATGGGTCAGGTGCAGCGCACCGTCCAGAACCTCCGCGTCGTGCAGGTGCTCGCCGAGAAGAACCTCCTCCTCATCAAGGGCAGCTTCCCCGGCGCCAACGGCGAGGTCGTCCTCGTCCGCCCGGCCAAAAAGGCCATCGCCGCCAAGTAACCCCTCCAGCACCTCAGCGATATGAAGCTCAAAGTTTACAAGTCCGACGGCACCTCCTTCGCCGAGAAGGAGTTCGACATCCCCACCTTCGAGGGTGACAAGGGCGTCGCGCTGCTCAAGCAGGTCATCGTCTCCTACCAGGCCAACAAGCGCCAAGGCACTTCCAAGACCAAGGATTACGGCGAAGTCGCCGGCTCCGGCAAGAAGGTGCTCCCGCAGAAGGGTTCCGGCGGCTCCCGCCACGGCGACAAGCGCGCCCCCCAGATGTTCAAGGGTGGCGTCGTCTTCGGTCCGCGCCCCCGCGACTGGTCCAAGACCATCACGACCCAGGCCAAGAAGATCGCCTTGCAGCGCGCCCTCTTCGAACTCGCCAAGGACGGCGGCCTCTCGGTGATCGAGAAGTTCGAGGTCGCCCAGCCGAAGACCAAGCTCTTCGCCAAGGTCCTCACCTCCGTCTCCCCCGAAGGTAAGCGCCTCCTGGTCGTCGACAGCGCCTGGTCCGAGCCCGTGCTCCGCGCCAGCCGCAACCTCGAGCGCGCCATCTTCTCCAACTCCTCCAACCTCAACGCCTTGGACCTCGTGCGCACGCCCCGCGTCCTGATCAGCGAAGCGGGCCTCAAGAAGGTCCTCGAGCGCACCAAAAACTAAGGACCCATCCAATGAAGCCTGCTTCCGACATCATCAGCCGCCCGATCCTCACGGAAAAGGCCTCCGGCCTGGCCGAGGCCAACAAGTACGTGTTCGAGATCCTGCCCGGCGCCGACCGTGCCCAGGTCAAGGCCGCCATCGAGGCCTCCTTCAAGGTCACCGTGCAGAAGGTCAACATCCTCATCCGCAAGGGTAAGGTCCGCCGCAGCCGCCTCGGCGGTGGCGCCATCTACCAAGAGACGACCTCCCGCCGCGCGATCGTGACCCTGAAGAAGGGCGACGTCATCTCCCTCGCTTAATCCCGGAGCCCGCATCCCACCATGCCTCTCATCACTTCCCGCCCCATCACTCCCGGTCAGCGCTTCCTTGTGCGCGTCAAGACCGAGGGTCTTCACCGCGGCCGCTCGGTACCCAAGCTCACCGAGAGCAACCACCGCGCCATGGGCCGCAACTGCTACGGCCGCATCACCTCTCGCCGCCGGGGCGGAGGCCATAAGAAGCTCTACCGCAAGGTCGACTTCCGCCGCGACCGCATCGACGAAGTCGCGACCGTCCTCCGCATGGAGTACGATCCGAACCGCACCTCCCACCTCGCCCTGATCGAGTACGCCGACAAGTCCCAGGCTTACATCCTCGCTCCGGACGGCCTCAAGGTCGGCGACAAGGTCGTCAGCACCAACACCGCCCAGGAACAGCTCACGCCCGGCCTCTCCCTGCCGCTGCGCCTGATCCCTCCGGCCACCTTCATCCACTGCATCGAGATCGAACCCGGCAAGGGTGGTCAGCTCGCCCGCTCCGCCGGCGGCTTCGCCCAGCTTCTGGGTCTCGAAGACGATCGCGTGATCCTGCGCATGCCCTCGGGTGAGCAGCGTTACCTCAACGCGGATGGTCGCGCGACCGTCGGCATCGTCGGCAATGTCGACCATCACAACGCCAGCCTCGGTAAGGCTGGTCGTAACCGCTGGAAGGGCCGTCGCCCGCGCCAGCGCGGTATGTCCATGAACCCGGTCGACCACCCGAACGGCGGTGGCGGCGGCAAGAAGAAGGGTGGTGGCGGTCGCCAGCACCTGAAGTCCCCCTGGGGTCAGCTCGCGAAGGGTTTCCCGACGCGCACCAAGGCGAAGGCTTCCAACAACCAGATCATCGTCCGCCGCAACGGCCGGAAGGTGAAGCAGGTCTAACCCCCGCACCGCACTCTCACCATGGCACGCTCTCGCAAAAAGGGATTCTTCGTCGACCCGCACCTCGTCGACAAGGTCATCGCCGCCCAGAAGGCCAACAGCCGCAAGCCGATCAAGACTTGGTCGCGCCGCTCGACGGTCACCCCCGATTTCATCGGTCTCAACCTCGAGGTCCATAACGGCAAGGCCTTCGTCGCCGTCTATGTGACGGAGAACATGGTCGGCCACAAGCTCGGCGAGTTCGCGCCCACGCGCACCTTCCGCCAGCATACCCAGCCTTCCCGCAAGGAAGCCCAGTAATCCTCCTCGTGCGCGCCGCCCTCTCCATGCTCCTCTTGCCCGTCGCCGCCTTCGCGGCCGGCGCGGCGGCGCTTGGTTCGGCGGAAGCGGACGGCAAGGGTGCCGTCGTCCAGGTCCTCGCGGGCCGGGACGCCGACCTGGTGGTCGTGTCCGGCGGTCATGATCGGGGCTTCCGCCCCGGCGCCGTCTGCACGGTGAGCCGCGACGGCCGTCCTTTCGGCACCGTCGTCGTCGCCGAGTCCGCCCGCGCCCGCTCGGTCGCGCTCATCCTTTCGCTCGACCCCGCCGCCGACCCGGCCGCCGCCCGCATCCTGCCCGGCGACATCGTCGCGGCCCGCGCCAATCCCCGCATCTAACCCTCTCCCCCTTTATCATCGTCATGGAAGTCCACGCCACCACCCGTTTCGCCCGCATGTCGCCCCAGAAGGTGCGCGAAGTCGCGCGCCAGATCCAAGGCCTCCCGGCCGAGGAAGCCATCCAGCTGCTCCGCTTCATCCCGCGCAAGTCCGCCCGCCTCCTTGGGAAGACCCTCGCGAGCGCCATCGCGAACGCCGAGAATAACCACAACCTCTCCAGCAGCGACCTCGTCGTCGTCTCCGCCACGGTCAACCAAGGCCCCGTCCTCAAGCGGTCGATGCCCGCCGCCCGCGGTTCCGCCCACCCCATTCACAAGTCCATGAGCCACATCCGCGTGGCCCTGGCCTCCGCCACCAAATAATCTCCGCACCCACATGGGCCAGAAAGTAAATCCGATCGGCTTCCGTCTAGCCGTCCGCCGCAACTGGGAATCCCGCTGGTACGCCACCAAGCGCGACTTCCCGGCCTTCATCCTGGAGGACTACCGCATCCGCGAGTTCCTCAAGGAGAAGCTCCGCCAAGCCGCGGTGCCCCGCATCTTCATCGAGCGCGCCGGCCAGAAGGTCCGCGTCCGCATCTGGACCGCCCGCCCGGGCATGGTCATCGGCCGCAAGGGCGACGACCTCAAGCTGCTCCGCGGGGAGATCCAGAAGGTCGCCGGCAAGGCCCGCATCGAGGACATCATCCTCGAGGTCAACGAAGTGAAGCGCCCCGACCTGGTCGCCCAGCTCGTCGCCGAGAACATCGCCCTTCAGCTCGAGCGCCGCATCTCCTTCCGCCGCGCCATGAAGAAGGCCGTCCAGACCACCATGACGAACGGCGCCGATGGCATCCGTATCCGCCTCGGCGGTCGTCTCGGCGGCGCCGAAATCGCCCGCGTCGAGTCCGCCCGCGTCGGTCGGGTGCCGCTCCACACCCTCCGCGAAAACATCGACTACGGCTTCACCGAGGCCCGCACGCTGGCCGGCAAGGTCGGCATCAAGTGCTGGATCTGCGCCAAGGACTCCGAGTTCTAAGCCACCCTCGTCCACCTCCGACCTTAAACTAGCTCACCATGGCCAATCTCCAACCCGCTCGCACCAAGTGGCGCAAGCACCGCAAGGGCAAGATCCGCGGCAACGCGACCGCCTGCAACACCCTCGACTTCGGCGATTTCGGCATCCAGTCCCTGGATCGTGCCCGCATCCCCGCCAACCAGATCGAGGCCGCCCGTATCGCCATCTCCCGCGCCCTCAAGCGCAAGGGCAAGATGTGGATGCGCATCTTCCCGCACACCCCGGTGACCCGGAAGCCGGCCGAAGTCCGCATGGGCTCGGGTAAGGGCTCCGTCGAGTACTACGTCGCCGTCATCAAGCCCGGCACCATGATGTTCGAGGTCGCCGGCGTCACGATTTCCGTGGCCCGCGAGGCCATGCGCCTGGCTGACACCAAACTCCAGGTCCGCTGCCGCTTCGTCGCCCGCGAAGAACTGGAAAAGTATTGATGCCCCCGGCTTCGCCCACCCATAACTGACCCTTTTCACCGATGTCCAAGTACCAGAAAGACAAGCCCTCCGCCGCCTCGGCCCTCCGTCCGCTGGCCCCCGCCGAGCTCCAGAAGCGCGTGCGCGAGGCCCGCGAGGAACTGCTGCAGCTCCGCCTCCGCCAGGCCACGGGAGCGGTCGAGAACTCCGCCCGTTTCCGCGCCCTCCGCAAGGAAGTCGCTCGTTGCCTGACCATCCTCTCCGGTCAGGCCCAGCAGAAGTAACCCACCTCCAACCCACGTTTCCCGATGTCCGAGTCCCGCTCCAACCGCAAGACCCTCACCGCCCTCGTCGTCTCCCGCACCGGGGACAAGTCGATCAAGGTCAACTTCCAGTACACCGTGCCGCACCCCGTGTACGGCAAGGAGGTCAAGCGACGCACCGTACTGCACGCCCATGACGAGAAAAACGAGTGCAAGACCGGCGACCGCGTCGAGATCATGGAGACCCGCCCCCTTTCTAAGCTGAAGCGCTGGCGCGTCATCCGCGTCGTCGAAGCCGCCAAGATCGCCGCCCCCGGCATCGACTAACCAGTCCCGGCCCACCTCCCGACCCACACTCTCATGATCCAGATGCTTTCCCGGCTCGACGTAGCCGACAACACCGGAGCCCGCAAGGTGCGGATGATCCGCCGCCTGGGCCAGCTGACCGACACCGCCGGCATCGGCGACATCATCATCTGCTCCGTCAAGGACTCCACCCCCGACGCCCAGGTCAAGAAGGGCTCCGTCTGTCGCGCCGTCATCGTGCGCACCGTCGCCCCGATCCGCCGCGCGGACGGCAGCTATCTGCGCTTCGACACCAACGCCGTGGTCATCCTCGACGAGAACGGCAACCCCAAGGGCACCCGCATCTTCGGGCCCGTGGCGCGCGAGCTGCGCAGCAAGAACTTCATGAAGATCATCTCCCTCGCTCCCGAGGTACTCTGAACACCATGTCTAAGACCGACATCAAGAAAGGCGACGAGGTCGTCGTCATCGCCGGCAGCCACAAGGGCAAGCGCGGCAAGATCACCGTCTACGATCGCGCCGACGAGCGCGTGACCATCGAGGGCCTGAACCTCGTGAAGCGTCACCTCAAGCGCACCCAGGACGGCCAGGGCGGCATCACCGAGCGTGAAGCCCCCATCGCCCGCTCCAACGTCATGCTGGCCTCCCTCTGGGATGCCCGCCGTGCCAAGAAGCCGGCCGCCAAGGCCGCCAAGAAGTAATTCCGACGAAACCCCCCGAGACTTAACACCCAATGGCCACTGTCCCTTTCCTGAAGAAGTACTACCTCGAGAAGGTCGTCCCCGAGCTCATCAAGAGCCGCGGTTACAAGAACATCCACCAGGTCCCGAACCTGAAGAAGATCGTCCTCAACTCGGCTTTCAAGGCCGAGGCCGACAAGGCCCACATGGCCGAGATCGTCAAGGAGATCACCAAGCTCTCTGGCCAGAAGCCGATCATCACCAAGGCCAGCAAGTCGGTCGCGAGCTTCAAGGTCCGTGCCGGCATGCCCCTCGGCTGCGTCGTCACCCTCCGCGGCGCCCGCATGTGGGAGTTCTACCTCCGCCTCACCGCGGTGGCCCTCCCGATGATCCGCGACTTCCGCGGCGTCAGCAACCGCCTCGACGGCCGTGGTAACTATTCCCTCGGCATCAGCGACCACACCATCTTCCCGGAAACCCAGGCCGACGGCCAGCAGCGCGCCAACATCGGCATGGACGTCTGCATCGCCACCTCCGCCCATAACGACGACGAAGGTCGCGAACTGCTCCGCCTCCTCGGCATGCCCTTCCGCCGCGCGTCCGCCACGACCGCCGAGACCGCCAAGGCCTAACCTCCACTCTAAGCAAACACCCGAATGGCCAAGAAGTCCGTCATCCAGCGCGCCCTCAAGCGCGACCGCCTCGTCAAGAAGTACGCCGTCAAGCGCGGCGAACTGAAGGCGATCCTCGCCGACCCGAAGACCTCCGAGGAGGCCTTCTACGAAGCCCAGCGCAAGCTCTCCAAGCTCCCGCGCAGTTCCTCCCCCGTCCGCAAGAAGAACCGTTGCTCGATCTCCGGCCGCCCGCGCGCCTACATCCGCAAGTTCGGTCTCTCCCGCATCACCTTCCGCGAACTCGCCCTCAACGGCCAGATTCCCGGCGTCACCAAGGCCTCCTGGTAAATCCCCCCAAGCACCTACAACTATGTCCGCTTCCACTGACACCATCGGGGATTTCCTCACCGCCGTCCGCAACGCGTCCCAGGCCACCAAGCCGACCGTGACCGTGCAATGGTCCCGCCTCCGCGAGGGCGTCGCCCGCATCCTCGCCGAGTCCGGCTACGTCGCCGGCTTCCGCAAGTCCGAGCGCGACGGTCTTCCGACCCTCGAGATCACCCTCAAGTACGTCGCCGGCGTCCCCTCGATCACCAGCATCGAACGCGTCTCCACCCCCGGCCGTCGCGTCTACGCCGGCTACGCCTCCGTCCCCAAGGTCATCGGCGGCATGGGCGTCTCCATCCTCACCACCTCGCGTGGCGTCCTGACCGACGCCGAGGCCCGTCGCCAGAAGGTCGGCGGCGAGCTCCTCGCGAAGGTCTGGTAACCCACCCAACCCCTTAGCACAGCCATGAGCCGAATCGGTAAGCAGCCCGTCACTATTCCCGCCGGAGTCAAAGTCGCCATCGCCGGCAACGTTGTCTCCGTCGAAGGACCCAAGGGCAAACTCTCGAAGCCTTTCCCGAAGGAGATCGGCGTCACCGTTGCCAACAACGTCGTGAACGTCGCCGACCTGACGGTGAAGAAGGGCAAGGATGGCAAGGATGTCGGCACCGCCGGCGCCCTCCACGGCACTATCCGCGCCATCATCCGCAATATGGTCGAAGGCGTCGCCACCGGCTACACCAAGACCCTCCTGATCGAAGGCGTCGGCTTCAAGGCCATCCTCAAGGGCAAGGTCCTCGACCTCGCCCTGGGCTACTCGCACCCGATTCAGTACACCATCCCCGAGGGCGTGAACGTCGTCGTCACCGACGGCACCAAGCTCGTCATCACCGGCGCCGACCGCCACATGGTCGGTCAGGTCGCCTCCTCCATCAAGCTCTACAAGCCGGTCGAGCCTTACAAGGGCAAGGGCGTCCGCGTCGAAGGCGAATACGTCCGCCGCAAGGAGGGCAAGAAGACGGCCTAACCGCCTCCCGCATCCATTCCATGAAACTGCAGAAGAAGAATCTCCTGGCGCAGAAGCGCCGCTGGCGCATCCGCAAGACGGTCCGCGGCACCGCCGCCCGTCCCCGCGTCGCCCTCAAGCTCACGCACCTCCACCTCTACGCGCAGGCCATCGACGACGACAAGGGCGTGACCATCGTCTCCCTCGCCACCACCTCCAAGGACCTCCGCGGCAAGAAGCTCCGCCCGAACGTCGCCGGCGCCATCGCCTTCGGCGAAGCCTTCGGCGCCAAGGCCAAGGCCGCGGGTCTCACCACCGTCGTGTTCGACCGCGCCGGCCGCCGTTACCACGGCACCGTCAAGTCGTTCGCCGAAGCCGCCCGCAAAGGTGGCCTGACCTTCTGATTTCATGAGCGAAGCTACCCCCAACGCCGCGGCCTCCGCCGCTCCTGCCGCCCCCTCCTCCGGCGCCCCCGGCCGTTCCGGCCCCGGCGGCGATCGCCGTGGTCCCGGCGGCCCCCGTGGTCCTGGCCGCTCTGGCCCGGGCGGTCCCCGCGGTCCGCGCCGCGACAACCGCAACGACGGTCCTGCTTCCGAGTACAACGACAAGGTCGTCCACATCAACCGCTGCTCGAAGGTCGTCAAGGGCGGCCGTCGCTTCAACTTCGCCGCGCTCATCGTGGCCGGTGACGGCAAGGGCCGCGTCGGCGTCGGTTACGGCAAGGCCAAGGAAGTGCCCGATGCGATCCGCAAGGGCACCGACCGCGCCCACCGCTCCCTCGTCCGCGTCAATCTCCGCGGCAACACCATCCCGCACGAGGTCATCGGCCACGCCGACGGTGGCGTCGTGATGCTGCGTCCGGCCGCTCCCGGTACCGGTCTCATCGCTGGCGGCGGCGTCCGCGCGGTCCTTGAGGTCGCCGGTTACAAGGATGTCCTCTCGAAGTCCATGGGTTCCAACAACCCCCAGGCCATCGTGAAGGCGACCCTCGACGGTCTCTCCAAGCTCCGCACCCTCGAACAAATCAAGAACCTCCGCGCCTAAGCGGAAACCAAGCCCATGAAACTCCACTCGCTGCCCGCCATCAAGGGCTCCACTCATCGTCACAAGATCCTCGGTCGCGGTCGCGGCACGGGCCACGGCAAGACCTCCGGTCGCGGCCACAAGGGCATGAAGGCCCGCTCCGGCGGCGGTCATCGCCCTGGCTTCGAAGGCGGCCAGATGCCTCTCTACCGCCGTCTGCCCAAGCGCGGCTTTAACAACGTCAACCGTATCGAGTACGCTGTGATCAACCTCCGCGACCTCGAGGACCTCAAGGGTGCCGCCATCGGCCTTGCCGAGCTCCGCGCCGCCGGCGTCCTCCGCGCCAACGCCCCCTTGCTCAAGGTCCTCGGCACCGGCGAGATCACCCGCGCCGTCACCGTCTCCGCTCACCGTTTCTCCGACGCCGCCAAGGCGAAGATCGAGAAGGCCGGCGGCAAGGCGATCCTGCTCAAGGCGGCCACCGCCGCCGAGTGAGCCGCGGCTCACCTCCGTCCTGATGTTCTCGGCCTTCGCCAACTGCTGGAGGATCCCCGAGCTCCGCGCCCGGCTGATCGCCACGGTCGCCTTGGTGTTCGTCGCCCGTATCGGTGCGAACATCCCGCTGCCCGGCATCGACCCCAAGGACATCATGGAGTACTACTCCTCCATGGCCGACAGCGCCTCGGGGGGCGTCGTCGCGATGTACAACATGTTCACGGGCGGCGCGCTCCTCAAGGGGGCGGTCTTCTCGCTGGGCATCATGCCCTATATCAGCGCCTCAATCATCATGCAGCTCGCCTCGGCGGTCGTCCCGTCGATCGCCCGCCTGCAGCAGGAGGGCGAGGTCGGTCGCCAGAAGGTCGCCCAGTACTCCCGCTACCTGACCATCGTCATCGCGATCGTCCAGTCCGCGCTGCTGCTCGGCGCCTTCTGCAATCCGCAGCAGGTCGGTCAGGCGCTCGGCCTCGGTAATTTCCAGGGCACCATCGTGGTGATGGAGAATAAGGCCCTCTTCGTCCTCCTCGGCGTGTGCCTGCTTACCTCCGGCGCCATCGTCATGCTCTGGCTCGGCGAGCAGATCACCCAGCGTGGCATCGGCAACGGCACCTCCATCCTCATCACCGTCGGCATCCTGGCCGACATTCCCGGGGCCGTGACCTCGTTCGTCACCGTCGCCTTCGGCGGCAAGGTCGGCGCCGCCACCGCCTCCGCCCACGGCTGGGAGAAGGCCGCCGGCATGATCATCCTCTTCGTCCTCGTGACCGCGGCGATGGTCGCCATCAACCAGGCCGTCCGCAAGATCCCGATCCAGTACGCGCAGCGTATGGTCGGCAAGAAGATGGTCGCCGCCCAGACGAACTACCTGCCCCTCAAGGTCAACTACGCCGGCGTCATGCCCGTGATCTTCGCCGGCGCGATCATGAGTTTCCCTCCGATGCTGCTACGTCCGCTCAGCGGCCTGTCCCCGCAGCTCGCCTTCCTTGCCGAGTGGGCCGAGGTCTTCAACCGCAGCAACTGGTTCTACTACACGGTCTACGCCGTCCTCATCTTCGGCTTCAGCTACTTCTGGATTTCCATCATGTTCCGCCCGGTGCAGATCGCCGACGACCTGAAGAAGAACAACGGCTACATCCTCGGCGTCCGCCCCGGCCAGCACACCGCCGAGTTCCTCGACTTCGTGATGACGCGCCTGACCCTCGCGGGTTCGCTCTTCCTGCTCATCATCGCGCTGATGCCGGACCTCTTCATCCTCCAGCTCAGTTTCCCGCAGCGCCTCGCGACCTTCCTCGGCGGCACCGGCGGCCTGATCACCGTCGGCGTGATGCTGGACACCATGCGCCAGGTCGAGACCTACCTCCTGCAGCGCAACTACGAAGGCTTCCTGAAGAAGGGCCGCATCGGCGGCGTCCCCGTCCCGGCCCCCGGTCTGCGTAACGAAGGCGATACCGCCGTCCTCGGCTCGCTCGAGCGCACCTGCCTGCTGCTGTTCATCCTTGGCGTCGCCGCCTGGGCCGTGAACCATTTCGTCTGGGCCGCCCGCTGAGTCTCGTCGGATGATCGACCTCAAGTCCCCGGATGAAGTCAGCCGCATGCGGTCGGCCTGCGCGGCCGCCGCCCGCGTCCTGCAGGACCTCGCCGGGTTGGTCGTACCCGGCGTCTCCACCGCCGGCCTCGACGCCGCGGCCCGCGGGCTGATGGCTCGGCATGGCTGCGAGAGCGCCTGCCACGGCTACGTCGTCGGGCGGCTCACCTATCCCGGCTATATCTGCATCTCCCTGAACGACGAGGTCGTCCATGGCATCGGCGCCCCCGACCGCATCGTCCGGGAGGGCGACTTGGTCTCGCTGGACGTGGTCGTCCGCCGCGACGGCTACATCGGGGACAACGCCCGGACCGTCATGGTCGGCAAGGTCGCCCCCGAGGCCCGTCAGCTGTGCCTCGACACCGAGCAAGCTCTGCATGCAGGCATCGCCTCCATCCGCCCGGGCAGCAGGGTAGGGGACCTCTCGGCGGCCATCCAGGCGGCCTTGGCCCCCGGAGGCTACGGCATCGTCCGCGACTTTGTCGGTCACGGCGTCGGTCGTAAAATGCACGAAGAGCCCCAGATTCCCAATTACGGCAAGGCCGGAACTGGACCTAAGTTACTGCCTGGCATGGCTTTGGCTATCGAGCCCATGGTGAATCTGGGCACCCCCAAGATCGTCATGGCTGCCGATGGCTGGACCGCCCGGACCGCCGACGGCAAGGTTTCGGCGCACTTCGAACACACGGTCTTGGTCACCGAAACCGGGGTCGAAATCCTGACCCTGCCCTAATCCCGCATTTTTTGCTTTCCAATCCCCTCAGAACCTCCAAGTTCCGACCTCTTTCCCACCTTCCAAACAGCACGGACACCATGCCTCGAATCCTCGGCGTAGACATTCCCAACAACAAGAAAGTAGAGATCTCCCTCCGCTACATCTACGGTATCGGCCCCCGCCGGGCCACCGAGATCTGCGAGGCCCTCGGCTTCGATCCCGCCATGCGGGCGCAGAACCTCTCCGAGGAGCAGCTCAACAAGATCGTCGAGTACATCGTGCGCATGGGCTACAAGTGCGAGGGCGACCTCCGCCGCGACATCGCCCAGAACCTGAAGCGCCTTCAGGCGATCAAGTGCTACCGCGGTCTACGCCACTTCCGCGGCCTCCCGGTCCGCGGCCAGCGCACCCGCACCAACGCCCGCACCCGCAAGGGCAAGCGCAAGACGGTCGGCGTCGCTGCGGCGCCGACGAAGTAATCGTTTTCCCCCTACCAAACTATTTTCATCATGAGCGAAGAAGCCCCCAAGCCCGCCAAGGCCAAGAAGCCGAAGGCCCCTGCCGCCGAAGGCGCCGCCCCGGCC
>Ga0255108_1000070_pt1 | contig 30041 bp, 21 predicted proteins | sample Law_Miss_RepA_8h_FD_188469 | JGI IMG/M metagenome (GOLD analysis project Ga0255108, IMG submission 188469) | Freshwater microbial communities from St. Lawrence River, New York, United States - Law_Miss_RepA_8h | ecosystem: Environmental > Aquatic > Freshwater > River | place: USA: New York... | reverse complement strand
GGCTCCTGCTGACCGCGACCCTCGCCGCCGCCCCGACTCCCTACGTCGATAAGAAGTCCGCCGTGGCTGACGAGGCTTGGATGAACGGTCGCGTGAAGGCGGGGGAGCTCCTGCAGAGCGGTCAGCAACTCGACCCGGAAGGCACCCTCATCGACGTCAGCGGGCGGCTCCTCGCGATCGAATTCGCCCAGGGCGGCAAAGTCCTCGTCCTCAAGACCACGACCACCTTGGCCACCTTCGAGCCCGACTCCTTCAAGCTGATCGCGAAGGCCGAGTTTCCGGTCGCGAAGGGCGGCGGCTCCATGCACGGGCTTGCAATTGCCGCCGACGGGGAGACCGCGGTCGTCTCGGGCGGACGCACGCACCTCTACGTAGCGAAGATCGCGGCCGACGGTAAATTCACCTGGGGGCCCTCGATCGACATCTCCGGCGGCGCCAAGAACGTCAATCCGCTGGGCATCGCGCTGACCAAGGACGGCCGCTCCGCCTACGTCGCCCTCTCGATGGCGAACACCCTCGCCAAGGTCGACCTCACGACGGGTAAGGTCGTGGCCCAGGTGGAGGTCGGCATCTGTCCCTACGGCGTGGTCTTGTCGCCCGACGAAAGCACCGCCTACGTCTCGAACTTCGGCGGCGCCCGCCCGGAGTCCACCGACGTCACCGAATCCTCCGGCGGTTCGCTGGTCGCGGTCGACCCGCGCGCGGTCGCCCTACGCGGCACCCTCAGCGTCGTCGCCCTCGCTGGGAAGCCCAAAGTCACCACCCAGATCGCCGTCGGACTGCACCCGAGCGAGCTCCTGCTGGCCGACGAAGGCCGCACGCTCTTCGTAGCCAACGTGGGCGCCGACAGCGTGAGCGTGGTCGACACGACGACGCGCCGGGTGACCCGCAGCCTGGTGACCAAGCCCGACGCCGACCTGGCCTGGGGCACGCTCACGGATGGGCTGGCTCTCTCCCCGGACGGCAAGACCCTCTACACCGCCTTGGCGGGCCTCAACGCGGTGGGTTGCCTCGACCTCGGCGCACCCGGCGCTGGGCCGAAGCTCATCCCCGCGGGCTGGTTCCCCGGAGCGGTCCGCGTCCGTAACGGAGCCCTCTTCGTCGCCAACGTCCGCAACGGCCTACAGAAGGCCACCTTGCCGACCAACGCGGAGCAGGTCGCCCAGCTCGACGCCCGGGCGCGCCGCGCGGCGCACCTCGCCTACGCGCTGCGTTCGTCGCCCCGGACCGGCCAGCCCGGCGTCAAACCCGTCCCAGTGCCGGCCGAACCCGGCCAGCCCTCCGTCATCAAGCACGTTGTGTACATCATCAAGGAGAACCGCACCTACGACCAGGTGCTGGGCGACCTAGGCAAGGGGAACGGCGAACCGAAGCTCTGCATCTTCCCCCGCAAGATCACCCCAAACCACCACGCGATCGCGGACCGCTTCCCGCTTCTCGACAACTACTACTGCAACGGAGTGAATTCCTCCGACGGCCACGCCTGGGGCACGCAGGGGATCGTCGGTCCCTACCGCGAGAAGGACCGCGTCGGCTACCGCTGCGGCTACGACTTCGGCACGGACGCATTGTTCTACGCTGGCTGCGGCTTCCTTTGGGACCATGCGCTGCTCGGCGGCAAGTCCTTCCGCAACTACGGCGAGATGGACTACACCGTGAAACTCAAAGGTAAGTCCTACGCCGACTTCTTCGGCGCTTGGCAGAACCGCGACGGACGGGCCACCTTCGCCACGAGCTACCAGATCGAGACCCTCCGCCAATACAGCAGCAAGGACTTCCCGGGCTGGGAGATGTCCATCCCTGACCAGGTGCGGGCCGACGCCTTCCTCAAGGAACTCGCGGAGTTCGAGCAGAAGGGAACCTTCCCGGACCTGACCATCATCTACCTGCCGAACGACCACACGGCGTCCGAATTGACCGCCAACTCCTACCTCGCCGACAACGACCTCGCCCTCGGCCGCGTCGTGGAGGGCCTGTCGCGCTCCCGTTTCTGGGGCGAGATGGCGATCTTCGTGAACGAGGACGACCCGCAGACCGGCGGCGACCACGTCGACGGCCACCGCTCCTTCTGCTTCGTCATCAGCCCCTGGGCGAAGCGCGGCGCGGTGATCAGCAAGTTCTACAACCAGACCTCGGTCCTGCACACGATGTGCCGCATCCTCGGCCTGCAGCCCCTCAACCAGGTCGTCGCCGCCTCCCCCACCATGGAGGATTGCTTCGCGGAGAAGGCCAACCTCGAGCCATTCCAGCACCTCGTGCCATCCACCCCCCTGAACGAAGCCCGCCCCAAGCCGAAGCCGAAGACCGCGGGCTGGCTCCCCACGCGCACGAGCGACGAACTCATCATCGCCCGCATGGAGAAGATGGACTTCGCGCGCCCGGACCTGATCCACGAGGACACGATGAACCGCGCGACGTGGCTGCAGACACGCCCAGGCGAGCGCTACCCGGCGGAGTGGGCCGGCCCGCACGGCCGCGGCCTCCCGGCCCTCGGCCTGGTGCTGGACCCCGAGCTGGACGATGACGACGACTGAGCCGCCGGGGGCTTAGCCGACCATCTTCAGGCCGCGCATCGAACCGGTCGACGACGCGAACTTGTCGGCCTCCAGGCCCATGCGCTGGAGCATGGAGACGAAGAGGTTCGGGAGCGGGTAGTTGCGCTCGGTGTCGAACACGTGGTGCTCGCCGTGGCGGAAGCCACCGCCCGCGAAGATCGTCGGCAGGTTGGTGGTCACGTGGGTGTTCGCGTTGCCGAGGTTGGAGCCGTACAGGATCATCGTACGGTCCAGCAGGTTGTCGCCGTCCTCCTTCACCGACTTGAGGTCGGTCATCAGCTTCGCGAGCAGCTTCATGTGCCACTCGTCGATCGACTTGAGTTGGGCGAGTTTCTGGGCCGAACGGCCGTGGTGCGAAAGGTTATGGTAGCCGTCGCTCGTGGTGTGCTCGTGGTCGAGTTCGATCGCCGGCGAGTTCACGCTATCCAGCATCAAGGTCACCGTGCGGGACGAGTCGGTCTCGAAGCAGAGGCGGGCCATATCGTACATGAGGCGGACCTTGTCCATGTACTCCTTCGGGCTGGCCGGGTCGAGGGGCGCCGACCGGGTGGCCACGGGGCGGGGTTTGCGCTCCCACTCCTTGGACATCTGCATGCGGCGTTCGAGTTCCCGGACGCTCGTGTAGTACTGGTCGAGGCGGTCGCGGTCCTGAGCCCCGAGCTTGCGGCCCAGGTCGCCGGCTTGGCCGCCGACGGCGTCGAGGATGCTTTTACCGAGATCCAACCGACGCTCCGCGGCGGCGATTTCCTTCGCCGAGCCACCCATGAACATGCGACGGAAGACTTCCGAGGGCTTCTCCTCCGTGGGGATCATGATGCCACCGGCCGTCCAGGAGAGGCTGCGGGAGCCCCGGGCGCAATTGACGCCGAGGGTCATGGACGGGAACCGGGTGAGGTGCCCCACGCGCTCCGCGACAAACTGATCGAGGGAGAGGGTGTTACGGAAACCGCCACTGCTCGGGTGCGGGGCCGCCGTCAGGAAGCAGTTATCGGCCGGGTGACCGCCATCGACATCCGGGTGGGAGACGCCGGAGAAGACCGAGAAGTCACGACGGTGTTCCTGGAGGTGATCGAGGTAGACCGAGGATTTATAATCGGCGCCGGCTCCCTTGGGGAAGAAGTTCTCCGGGACCAGACCGAGGTTATTGCAAATGCCAAGCATACGGCGCGGCTTGCCGCCGGGATTGGCCGAGGCCGCGGGCGCGGCCGCGAAGGCCGGGCTCATCGCGTCCAGCAGCGGCAACGTCAGAAGCACGCCGGCCCCGGCGAGGAAACGGCGGCGGTCGAGCGCGCGGCGGAAGGCGACACGCGGGGCCTGGGCAGGGGTGAAACCGGCGGGGGTGCTCATGGGGACAGGTTACTTATTGAGGAAGAGATCGCTGGTGACAAGCCCGTGGACCAGGCTCCGGACGCCATACCCCCGGGGGGCCGCCGCATCCAGCAGGGCCTCGACCTTAGGCCGGTCGGCGAAACCGACGGGGGCGCCGGTGGCGAAGACCGCAAACTGGCCGACCAGGTTACGGGCGAGCTGCCGCTCATCGCGGAGGACAACTTGCCGAAAATCGCGAATCGCGGCAAATTTACGGCCATCCAGTTCGCCATCGGACTCCACCGGCAAGGCCTGGTGGAACGCGAACTTCTGGCCGTTCTTGCCGATGCCCGCATCCTTGGTCTTGCCATCGATGGCGCGGTAGTTGGTCCGGTAGCCGCCGAAGATGTCGAAGTTCTCGAGGGCGAAGCCGGGCGGGTCGATCTTGGTGTGGCAAGCGGAGCAGGACTCCTGCGTGCGGTGGCGATCAAGCTGCTGGCGGATCGTCGTCGCCCCGCGGATGTCGGGCTCGACGGCCGGCACGCTGGGCGGCGGGGCCGGGGGCTTGCGGCCGAGGAGGCGCTCCATGATCCAGGCGCCGCGGACTACGGGCGAGGTGGTGGTGCCGTTGGCGGTGACCTTGAGCACGCTGGCCTGCGTGAGGAAGCCGCCGCGGACGCTGTCCTTCGGCAAGGAGACCTTGCGGAAAGCGGCGCCCGTGACACCGGGGAGGCCATACAACGTGGCGAGGCGTTCGTTCACGAACACGAAGTCCGAGGCGATGACGTGGCGAGCCGCCAAGTCGCCCCGCAGGAGCTCGGCGAAGAAGGCGCGACTTTCGTCGACGCAAGACTCAGCGAGGTGGTCGTCGAGGTAGTAGTCCGGGTACAGGTTCTCGTCGGGGTTGGTCACGCCGGCCTTACGCAGTTCAAGCCAGTAGTCGAGGAACGCATCGACGAAGCGACGGGACCGCGGGTCATCAAGCAGACGATCCACCTGCGCCTGGAGCACGGCGGGCTGGCGCAACTTACCCTCGGCGGCGAGGCGACGCAGCTCGGTATCGGGGGCGGAGTTCCAGAGGAAGAAACTCAGCCGCTCGGCCAAGGCCGCGTCATCGAGGCGGCCCGGCTTGTCCTGGAGGTAAAGGAAACCCGGCGAACTCAGGACCGCGGTGTAGCCCGCGACCATCGCCTCGGCGAAAGAACTACCGGTCTTGAGTGCGTTTTGGATCACCGGCAGGAAACGCACCTCCTCCGACGGGGTGATGGGGCGACGGTAGGCCTGCTGGACGAAACGACGGAGGAGACGTTCCGCATCCTTGGTCGCGTCCTTCGGGGTGACCTCGACCTTCAGGGGCGTGGCGTCGGTCTTCCGGGCCGGCAGGTCGTCGAAGAGTGCCTGATAGGCGGCCGTGGGCCAGCGGTCGTAGACCGGACCTTCGACCTCGATCCAGCGCATGACCATGCCGGGCTGGCCTTCGGCGGTCGCGAGCGGGTTCTGGAAACGACCGGCGCCGGGACGCGACCGGAAGAAGCGCACCGCGTCGACCTGGAGCGATTCGCCCGCCTCGAGCAGCACGTCGATCTCCGCGACGGTCACCTCAGGGTTGAAGTCAATGTTGGCGACGCGCCGCAGGACGCGCGGGGGCGTGACGGCGTAGACGGTGATCGGCTCGGACCGACGGCCCTTGCTGATGTTGTCGAGGTTAGGGATGAACCAGCGCTTCGCTTCTCCCGGGCCGACCCAGACGGTATGCCCGCAGAGTTTGATGCGGTAGCGACCCGAGACCGGCGCCTTGAAGGCGCTGAACTTGGGCTCGATGGGCTCGTAGGCGCTAGCCACCACACCCACACCCTCGAGGTCGCGTTTCGCCGGATCGGCCTTGCCTGCCGTGGTCGGGGCCTTACCGGCGCGGACCTCGGGCTGGGCGGCGTAGCCCAGCGTCGGGAAAGTGGCACGCTCCGGCGCCTGGTTGAAGACCGAGAACTTCATCGAACCGACGTAGCTGCCCTGATCGCGGGCGTAGAAGCGTCGCGGGGCGGAGGGAAGTTTCTCGGCGGAGCCGACGAGCACTTGGCGCAAGGCATCTTCGGCGGTCGCTAGGTAGCGGGCGAGCTGGACGTGGGAGACGTCGAGGGCCTGCCCGCTCTTGTTGAAGCGATGCGACTCGGAGTCTTCGGGCAGGGACTCCCGGACATCCAGCCACGGCGCGGCCAGCAGGTCGCGCAGGGTATTCTCGAACTCGAAGCGATTCAGGCGACGCTTGACGGTACGCCCCTCGGCGGCGAGGCGGGCGCTCTCGGCGGCGGCGAGCTTGCCGCCGAGGTCGGTCAGGTAGGCCGACTGCGCGGCGACGTCGGGACGCGCCTTCTTCCGGGGAGGCATCTCGCCGGTGGCGATCTGGTCGTGGACCTTGACCCAAGCGGCGAGGTTACGGGGGTCGGTCGGGGCGAACTTCAGCGCCTCGAGGTCGAAATCACCCTTTCGGGTCTGGCTATCGTGGCACTCCAAGCAGTGCTTATCCAGGAACGGCGCGAGCTCCTTCGCGGGTAGGGCGAGGGCGAGTAGTCCAAGGGCGAGGAACCGGGCGAGCATCGGGGAGATATTAAGACAGACGAATGCCCCGTGGGTTGCCAAGTTCGGAGCGTCTACCCCACCCTTGGTCGCAGGGTTTTACCGGGATAAAAGGCCCCAAGCCTCGGCCGTTGCCAAGCCCCACCCTACCCCCTGCCGTCCGGGATGCTCGCCACCATCCGTTCCGGCGCCCTCGTGGGGGTCGAAGCCGTCGCCGTCGAGATCGAGGTCAACACCGGCGAATACGGCGAACTGGAGATCTTCCTGGTCGGCCTGCCCGACACCGCGGTCAAGGAATCCAAGACCCGGGTCATCTCCTCGCTGATCAACACGGGGCTCCGTCCACCCGAGACGGTCACCACCATCAACCTCGCCCCGGGAGACCTCCGCAAGGAAGGCGCGATGTATGACCTGCCGATCGCGGTCGGGCTCGCCGCGTCGACCGGACAGCTCTCGAAGACCCGCCTCCCGCACTACCTCCTCGCCGGTGAACTCGGGCTCAGCGGGCAGGTGCGCCCCATCCGCGGCGGCGTGGCCTTGGCGGCCTACGCCAAGCGCGCGGGCCTCAAGGGGGTCATCCTGCCCCGGGCCGCCGCGCAGGAGGCGGCGCTGATCGACGGGGTCGAGGCCGTGCCGGTCGACACGCTCGATGCGGCGCTGCGGTTCTTGTCCGGCGATCCAGGCTTCGCTCCCTTGCCGACCGTGACGGACCCGTTCGCCTTCGCGGGCTTGGGCGAGCAACCCGACTTCACCGAGGTCAAGGGGCAGCTGGGTGTACGCCGCGCGGTGGAGGTCGCGGCGGCGGGCGGACACAACCTTTTGCTCATCGGCCCACCGGGCTCAGGGAAATCGCTCATCGCGAAGCGCATCCCTTCCATCCTGCCGACGCCGGATAAGGCGGAGTTCCTCGAGATCCTCGCGGTGCATTCGGCCGCGGGCATGAACGTGGCCGACCCGACCCGCGCCTGGTTGCGGCCGTTCCGCTCGCCGCACCACACGATCAGCGATGTGGGGATGATCGGCGGCGGGGCGATGCCGACTCCGGGCGAGGTGTCGCTGGCGCATCGCGGGGTGCTCTTCCTGGACGAGTTGCCGGAGTTTCGCCGCTCGGTGCTCGAAGTGCTTCGCCAGCCGCTCGAGGATGGCAATGTGACGGTTTCCCGGGCGGCCGCGAAGGTGACTCTACCCTCCCGCCTGATGCTCGTGGCGGCGATGAACCCATGCCCGTGCGGCTACCTCGGGGACAGACAGCGTACGTGCCGTTGCGGGCCGACGGTGGTGCAGCGTTACCGCGGACGGATCTCGGGGCCGCTGCTCGACCGCATCGACCTACAGGTGGAGGCGCCGGCCCTGTCGCTCGAGGAACTGCGGGACGGGCGCACGGGCGAGCCTTCCGCCGCGATCCGCGCCCGGGTGGAGGCGGCCCGGGCCTTGCAGCGTCGCCGCTTCGGCGACCGGGCCGGGGGCTGCAACGCCCTCCTCTCCGGCAAGGCCCTGCGGGCCTGCTGCGCCCTGGAGCCCGCGCAAGGCGACCTCCTGCAGGAGGCCATGGAGCGCCTGAAGCTATCGGCCCGGGCCTACGACCGCATCCTGCGCGTGGCCCGGACCATCGCCGACCTGGCCGAGGCCGAGCGAATCGCGACCACCCACCTGCTGGAGGCCATCCATTACCGCTCGCTGGACCGGGGCTGAAAACGCTCGCCCGCCGAGGGGTTTCGCTTCCAATGGGGGCTTCCCCATGAAGACCCGACTCCTCCGCACCGGCGCCGCCTTGCTCGCCGCGACCTTGGCCCTGCCGCTGGCCGCGGCCGACGCCATCAAGGTCCTGATCATCGACGGCCGCAACAACCACGACTGGGTCCGCACGACCGAGTCGTGCAAGGCGACCCTCGAGGCGACCGGCCGCTTCAAGGTCGACGTCTCGACGGCCCCGGCGGCTTTCGCCAAGCCCCAGCCGGCCAAGCCCAAGGCGGGCGACGCCGAAGGCAAGAAGGCCTACGACGCGGCCCTCGCGGCCTGGAAGAAGGAGGAGGCCGACTACAACAAGGCCCACGCCGCGGACTGGAACAAGTGGTCGCCGAAATTCGCCGACTACGCGGTGGTGGTGAACAACTACAACGGTCCGGAATGGGGCGCGGACATGAAGGACGCCTTCACCGACTACGTGCTCAAGGGCGGCGGCCTGGTCAACGTCCACGCGGCCAACAACGCCTTCACGGGCTGGGACAACTTCAACGAGATGATCTGCGTCGGTTGGCGCGGCGCCACCTTCGGGCAGCGCGTGGCGGTCGACGACGCCACCGGCAAGGCCGTCGCGGTCGCCGAGGCGGACGAGAAGATCAAGACCAAGGGCTTCGGCTCCGGCCACGGCTCCAAGCACGCCTTCATCCTCAAGACCCGCGACGCCGCCCACCCGGTGCTGCAGGGCTTCCCGACCGAATGGCTGCACGCCTCCGACGAACTCTACCACCGCATGCGCGGCTCGGCCGACCACATGGACGTCCTCGAGAGTTCCTTCTCGTCCGAGAAGTTCGGCGGGACCGAGATGCACGAGCCGATGGTCTGGTGGGCCAAGTTCGGCGAAGGCCGCGTCGTGACCACCTCGATGGGCCACCTCTGGGCGGGCGACAAGACCTTCGACGCCCTGCACTGCGTGGGGTTCCAGACCGTCCTGGCCCGCTCGACCGAATGGGCCGCCACGGGCAAGGTGACGATCGCCCTCCCGGAAGGCTTCCCGACCAAGGACCAGACGAGCGTGATCGAGCCGTCCAAGGTCGTCTGGAAGAAGTAATAAAGGTTATCGTTTGATGGGCGGGCTTGAAGCCCGGACGGGGCGTGGCAGATTCCTGCCATGCCCCGCTTCTTTTATGCCCTGCTCGCGCTGTGCCTCGGCGCCGTGGTCAAAGCCGAGACCTACGAGCTCCGCAACGGCGACCTGATTCGCCGCTTCGAGCTGAAGGACGGCCGCTTCCGCACGCTGGGCTGGACGGACAAGGCCACCGGTCGGACCCTCGACGTGGACAGCGACGAGTTCGCCATCCGCCTCTCCGACGGCACCGTGCTCACGGCCGACGACTACGAGGCGAAGGTGAATTCATGGTCGAAGACCAAGGTAGAAGCTGGCTCGCCCCCCGACCCCAGCTACCTCGGGCAGGTCGATTTCACGCTTCGGCCTAAGAAAACGACCAGTCCGCTGGCACCTCCCTTGGTCGTGGTCATGTTCATCTCCGATCTAGACATACTGCCCAAGAAGCCCAGGAGCATCCCTGCCGACACCATCCTCAAGGCGGTGGAGATCACCTGGCCGGAACAGAAGCCCGACCACAAGGTCACGGTCGAAACGGAGCGGTTCCGTACCAAGGCCAAGGTCGGACGCGGCGGACGTGGCGAGCCTGTCCTCTTTGACGATGCATGGATCCTGATGCCGGTCGAACCCACGACCTTGACGCGGCATACGGACGGCAACCAGCCCGCGGCCTACTCGCACCGCTTCGAGAAGGTCGGCAACCATAGTTTCGTCGACTTCGAGCAGGCGGAGCTGGAGACCAAGCCCCAGCCGGGTCTCGTGCGCGCGCTGTGTTTCCCGCCCGCCTTCACATCGTTTCCTCCTAACACGCGTTCGTCCTTTGTCGGAGTCTTCGCCGTCCCGCGTGGCCTGACTCCGGAACAGGCGGTCATCGACTACAGCCGGACGAAGGGCAGCACACGGAGCTACACGCACTACAACAACTGGTTCGACCCGGCGGGCAAGAACCTGAAGGGGGATAACCTACCCGCCATTCACCGCCAGTTCGCCGAGGCGCTGAAGGGCTCGGGGATCAAGGTCGACGGCATGGTGCCGGACAACGGCTGGCAGGATCGCAAATCGGTGTGGCAACCCGCGGCCGGAGCCTTCCCCGCAGGCATGAAGGACCTGGATAAGCTCAGCGAGACGCTCCGCGCCCAAGGTTCCTCGCTCGGGCTTTGGATGGCGGCGGACGGCACGACCAACGACATCAGCTGGGGCGTGAAAGAGGGGTACGCGAAGGCCCAGCCGAACGCCTACTTCAAGCAGTACTTCGCCCACTACTCCTTGGCGGACATGCGGTACCAGCTCCATCTAGGCGCCCAGATCAGGACACTGACCGAGCAGACCAAGGTTTCCTACATCAAATTCGACTTCAACCACCTTTCCAACGTGGTACCGACGGACCGCCACGGGCACGACGCCGAGTTCAGAGGTTTTTGTGTTTCGACCTACCCGGCAAACGCCGCCGGCGTCTTCATCAACGCGACAAATTGGACGTGGCATTCGCCGGCGTGGCTGAACTACGCAGATTCGGTCTGGTTGCTGGCGGGTGATGACGGGTTCAACGGCAACTGGCCGGAGCTGGCTGGCCGGGCGCAGGCGACGACCGACCGCGACGTGTATTTCTGGCGGATGTGGGGCGACCCTTCCGACCGTCCGTGGTTCCCGATCGCGAACATCATGACCCACGGGATCATCCGCAACGCGGGCGGGCAGATGGCCTACAAGACCGACCTGCCGCGGGATTGGTCCGACTACGTGCTGATGCACTACGGACGCGGGACGTTGCTGCGCGAGTGGTACCTGTCCCCGGCCTCGGTGCTGCCGCACGAGTGGCAGGCGCTGATCGCGGTGCACCAGTGGGCCGAGGCCCGCCATGCCGACCTGATCAACACGTGCTACGTGGGCGGTCGGCCCGACGAGGGCGCGGCCTATGGCTTCGTCGGTTGGTCGCACGACGGCAAGACGGGCACCCTGGTGGCCCGCAACCCGCGCGCGGAGGCCCAGACGCTGCGCCTCGGCCTGGACGCGACCACGCTGTTCCGCGGAGAAAAGGGCAAGGCCTGGCGCGGGCGCATCGTCTACCCCTACCGCCAGGAACTGGCGCGAGGCTTCGAATCGGGCGCGGTCGGCGAGATTACCATCCCAGGTTACGAAACGGTCGCGATCGAGCTCGAGCCGGGCGAGGCCCGCGGTCCGATGTTCAAGTTGGCGCCGACGGCCCGGGTCGAACCGGGCGCGCAGCTGCTTGAGGCCAAACTCAAGGTGGCCGACTTCGCCGCGCCCCGGCGGGAGTTGCTGGTGATGGGCTACCCCACCCTGCCGCAGGTCTTCCTCGACGGAAAGCCGGCGACGCCCACCCGCAGGACGAAGAGCCGGCTCAACGCCTACCCGGGCTACGCGCGCAGCGGCATGCCCAGCGAAAAGGCCCGGGCTTGGGAAATGGCTGGCTTCGATCTGGCGGGCTTCGGCTCCGCCGAGGTGACGGTCCGCTTCGCCGGGGCGGAGGAGGCGACCAAGGCCGAGGCCTGGCTGCTGACCGAGCGGCCGTTCGGCCTGGGTGGCGATAAGCCGTGGACGCCCAAGGACGACCCCTCTCCGCTCACCTTCCCGGGCGTGCTGCGCCATACCGACGAGGTGCTGCGCGAGACGGACCTGCCCGCCACCCCCGCCCCGAAGGTGACGTTGACGGCCACCGACCTCCGCGATGCCAAGGCGATCCGCCTCGAGGGCGAGGCCTTCGGCGTCAACGCCGGCTACGGCGACAAGACGGTCTCGTTGAACGGCCTCACCGTCGGCAAGCTGCCCACCGGCGGCGACGAATGGAAAGCCTTCGGCTTCGCCCTCTCCGCGGAGACGCGCGCCAAGCTCACCCTGCGCAACATCGCCCAGATCTCCGTGCCGCTGAACGAGGATAAGTTCAAGGTCCGCAACCTCCGGCTCGTCCTGACCCTCGCCGATGGCCGCGTCGCCAAGGTCAGCCCCAAGGCCGCCTTTACCAGCCACGCCGACTGGGCTCACTTCGAAGGCAAGGCCTTCGAGGTCGACGCCCCCGCCAAGACCCGCCGCAGCCCGCCGATCCCCTTGGACCTCGAGTGAGGGAAACACTTGTAGCCTCGCAGCGCCAAATGAGACAGGAACGCTTTGTTCGATGAGGGCTGCGCGCAGGGAGTGCCGATAAAGATCGCTAGACTTGGCAGGCTTTCACCCGTAATAGATAAACATGGACGACACGGTTTTCAAAACAGGGGATTTGATCGTCGGAGGTCTGCTTATTCTAACCGGGGCCATCCTTCATTCCCACTTTCGGAAGGACCCGACGCAAAACGCCCGGAAGCGACTCCTCTCTTTGGGGATCATCCTGATCGGCTTCTTCCTAGCCCTGGGCGATTTCTTCTATTCTCTGGCCTTCAAATAAGCGCCCCCTTCGGAGCGGCGCCCACAAAGGGGTCAGGCCGTTCGTAATTCGACCTGTTAGTTTCGATGGCCGTTTGGGGCGTTTAAACTAACAGGACACCCGACTAACGGCCTGACCCCTTTTGCAAGGAAACCACCTAGAGGGACCGCAGGAACGTCGCCACGGTCGCGCAGAGGACTTCCGGGGCGGCGGCGATGTCCACGGTCAGGCAGCGCTCGGAAGGCGCCTGCGGGGCCTCCAGCGCGGCCAATTGGCTATCCAGGAGACTGGCCGGCATGAAGTGCCCTTGGCGTTCGCCGAGGCGCTGGGCGAGCAGCTCACGGGTGCCGGCGAGGTGGACGAAGAAAAGATCGGGATCCGCCTGGCGCAACCGGTCGCGGTAGGCGCGCTTGAGGGCCGAGCAGGTCAGGACCATCGTCTCGCCGCGCGCCCGCCCCTCGCTGATACGGGCGGCCAAGGCGGCCAACCAGCCGGCGCGGTCCTCGTCCGTCAACGGCTGGCCCGACCGCATCTTCGCGACGTTGGCGGGCGGATGAAAATCGTCGGCCTCCACGACCACGTAGCCGGCGCCGGCGGCGTAGCGGCGCGCGACCGTGCTCTTGCCGCACCCGCACACCCCCATGAAGACGACGTTCGGGTGCGCCACGGCCGACCTCAGAGGTTGATCGTGCGACCCTCGCGGAACGACTGGTCGGCCGCCGCGACGATGCGCATCGAGTTGACGGCGTCGTCGAGGTGGGCGGTGAGGTCGAGGTTCTCGCGGATGGCCTTCTCGAAATAGACCTGCTCGCGCAGGCAAAGCCCATCGTGGCCGGGGTCGGCCTCGGTCGGAACCAGCTGGTCGGGCTTGGAGAACTTGCCGTCGGCCCCAAGGGCGGAGTGGTGCACCTTGAGCGCCTGGGCGCCGGTGTGGCCGTCGACGTCGGCGGAGTTGCCTTCTTGGGCGCCCTTGCCGGCGACGATGGTGACGGAGCCCTTCGGGCCCACGACGTCCTTCACGAAGAAAGCCTCCTCCGACATCATCGGACCCCAGCCGGCTTCGTACCAGCCAACGGAGCCGTCGGCGAAGGTCACCTGCAGCTGGCCGTAGTTGACCATGCCGGGCGGCAATTCGTCGGACAGGCGGGCACCGATGCCGGAGACGCGGACGGGGCGACTGCCGGTCATCAGGCACATGATGTCGACATAGTGCACCCCGCAGTCGACAATCGGGCTGCAGGTCTGCATGAGCGCGCGGTGGGTCTTCCAGTTATCGCCCGAACTCTGCTGGTTCAGGTTCATGCGCATGACCAGCGGCTTGCCGAGCTTCTGCGCCTCGGCGATGAACTGCGTCCAGGCCGGGTGGTGACGGAGGATGTAGCCGATGACGACCTTGCGGCCCGTGGCCTTGGCCTTGGCGGCGATCTGCTCGGCCTCGGAGACCGAGGCAGCGAGGGGCTTCTCGACGAAGGCGTGGCAACCGGCCTCAAGCGCCGCGATGGTGTACTCGGCGTGGGTGTCGGGGTAGCTCGAGATCGAGACGGCGTCGGGCTTGGTCGCCTTGAGCGCCTCACGGAAATCAGCGAACTCCGGGTAGCCGCCGCCCAGTTCCTGGTTGAGCTTGGCGCGGGATGCGGCGGAACGCGTCACCAGGCCGACGATCTGGAAACCGGGTAGCTGGTGGTAGGCGAGCGCGTGGGAGCGGCCCATGTGGCCGGCACCCACACAAAGGATGCGGATAGGAGAAGCCATAAAAGGTTGGTCGCTTAGCCTTTAGCCTGGTCGGTGAGGCGGGTCTCGTCGCGGTAGAAGAGGGCGAAGATGACGAGCAGGACGGCGGCGAAGACGGACGGGTAGAGCCAGAACTCATCCTTGAAGACGAGAAGCTTCGGGTTGGTGCGGTCGATGAAGCGGCTGTCGAGCAGGGGCGCGATCATGTTGCCGGCCCAGAGGCCTAGACCGAGCGTGACCCACGAAACGGCTGACTGCGCCAAGTTGCGCAAGCCCGCCGGGGCGCGGCGGTCGGCGTACTGCATGCCCGTCACGAAGAAAAAGTCGTAGCAGAGGCCGTGCATCACGACCCCCGTGATGAGCATCCACTCCACATTACCGGAGTTCGCGAAGATAGCGTAACGGATAGCCCAGCAGGCCATGCCGACCAGAAGGGCTCGCTTCGCGGTCAGGTAATTGAAGGCGAACGGTAGGAGCAGCAGGAAGAAAATCTCGGAATATTGCCCGTAGGTCATGACAACCTCAGGGTTTTCGATACCCCGGCTCGCGATGAATGTGTTGGCATAGGTGAAGTAGAGCGCCAAGGGGATACAGAAGAGGAACGAGAACACCAGAAAGACCATGAACTTGGTGTCGGCCAAGAGCACCAAGATGCTCGGACTCGGACCGGCAGCCTTCGTAGCCGCATCCTCCGCGTCATTGGTCCGCAGGAAGAGGGCGAGGATACCGGCGGCGACGAAGGCGATGGCGCCCATCTTGAAGATCACCGCGTCCGTGGCCACCTCGGCGATGCCGAGCGCCTTGGCGGCGAAACCGATGGCGTAACCCGAAGCAATCCAGCCAATGGTGCCCGAGGAACGGAACCAAGGGAAATACTGCGAATCAGAACCGAGCGTCCGCAGCACAAGCGCGTTCAACAGCGGCAGTGCCGCGAAATAGCAAAGGGCGTGGCAGAACAGCAACCCGGAGAAAACCGAGGCGGTCTTGCCTGTCGGCACGAGCCAGAGCAAGACGCCACCGATGACGGCGAGCACGAAGAACAAGCGGTTGGCCGAGATCGCCTTGTCCGCCAACCAACCGGCAATCAGGGCCGAGACCATCGCCGCCAGCGGACCCGCACCGTAGGCGAAGCCCGTGACGTTCGGGTCGCCCGGGAAGGCCACCGAGAGGTAGCGGCCCATCGGGACGAAATACACCCCCCAGGCGAAGAGGGTCAGGAACATCACCGCCGCGGCGATGCCGTAGCGCAGGAACTTGTTGTCGGACATGGGGGAAGTAGGGGTGGCGTCAGCATCCCCAATCCCCTCCCCGCTTCAAGCCGAGAGATACCCGCCTCACGCCCGCTATCGAGCGATTATGGCTTACTGCGGCAGCGGCTGCGCGACGCCCTTGGCCTTCTGCTCCTCGAGCTTCGCGCGCAACCGGGCCACCACTTCCGGCTGCTCGGCCGCCACGTTCTTCCGCTCGGAGGGGTCGGCCAACAGGTCGTAGAGCCGGGGGCCCGTCTGCTCGCGGCGATCGCGCTCGAGGTCAGCGTCCGTGCCGAGCAGGGCCACGAGCGGGCCCGTCGCCTTGGCGGCGCCGTTCTTCGCCTTGCCCGGCGCACCGACCCCCGGGATGAACTTCCAACGGGCGTCGCGGATCGAGAGCGTATTCGCCTGGGTGCTGGAGATGACGGTCTCGCGGCCCGCGCCTCCGGTCAAGGCGGCGGAGACGTCGACGCCATCGAGCTGGAGGAACTCCGCGGGGTCGCCGCCGGCCAGCTTCGTGAACACCGCGGCGAGGTCCACCTGCGAGATCAGCGCGTCCGACACCTTACCCGCCGGGGCCCGGCCCGGCCAGCGGGCGATGAAACCGACGCGGGTGCCGCCTTCGAGGATGCTGTACTTGCCGCCGCGGAAGGGCCCCGCCGGGCGATGGCCGGCGGCCTGGTTGCGCTCGACGGCCTGATCCTTGTAGCCGTCGTCGAGCACCGGCCCGTTGTCGGAAGTATAGATCACCAGCGTGTTGTCGGCGAGACCCTGCTTGTCGAGTTCGGCCAGGATCCGGCCCACCTGGTCGTCGAAGGCCACCACGGCGTCGCCGCGCGGGCCGAGGGGCGTGCGGCCCGCGTAGCGCGGGTGGTGCACGCGGGGCACGTGGTTCTCGTGCGAAGCGTAGTAGAGGAAGAAAGGTTTATCCTTGTTGGTCGCGATGAACGCGCAGGCCTTGTCGGCGAAGACGTCGCCCATCGTCTCGTCGTTCCACAGCGCGGCCTTGCCGCCCTTCATCCAACCGATGCGACCGACGCCGTTCACCAGCGCCATGTTATGGCCGTGCGACCAATCCATCTTCAGCTTGGCCCGCTCGGCCGCCGTCGTGAGGTCGGGGTCGCCCGGAAAAGGCTGCTTGTAGCTGACCTCGATCGGATCCTTGGGGTCCAGGCCGACGACCCCGCCGTTCTCCACGAAGACGGTCGGCACACGGTCGCCGGTGGCGGCCATGATGTAGGAATAGGTGAAGCCGATCTGGTTCGGGCACGGGTCGATCGGCTTGTTCCAGTCGACGGTTTGGCCGCCCAGTCCGAGGTGCCACTTGCCCACGACGCCCGTGGCGTAGCCCAGTTTGGCGAGACTCGCCGGCATGGTCGGACGGCCCGGCTTGATGATCATGTTCGCGTCGCCGGGCAGCACGCCGGTGCCCTTGCGACGCCAGGCATACTCGCCCGTCAACAGGGAGTAGCGCGAGGGCGTGCAGGTCGCCGACGTGCAATAGCCCGCGGTGAAGCGCACGCCGGCGGCGGCGAGGCGGTCGAGGTTAGGCGTCGGGATGGCCTTGGCGCCGTAGCAGCCGAGGTCGCCCCAGCCGATGTCATCGGAATAGAGCAGGACGATATTGGGCGGACGCTTCGAGGGCTCGGCGGCGAAGGCGACAAGGGCGGAGCAAAGGGCCAGGAACGGGGTCAGGCGCATGGCGTTTTGATAGCGGGCTACGGGTCGATTCCAAGCCCGCAGTGCATCCGCTTGCTTGCCAAACGGCGGCAAACCTCCCAATGGAAGGGGATGCGCTTCGCCAAGTACCACGCCCTGGGCAACGACTACCTCGTGCTCGAGCCGAAGGACTGCCCCACCCTCTTCTCGCCCCTCGCGATCCGCAAGGTCTGCCACCGCCATTACGGTCTCGGCTCCGACGGCATCCTGTACGGCCCGATCGAGCGCGCCGACGGCGCCTTCGGCCTGCGCATCCTCAATCCCGACGGCTCCGAGGCGGAGAAATCCGGCAACGGCATCCGCATCTTCTGCCGCCACCTCCTCGACACGAAGCGCGTCAAGCAAGGCGAGGAGTTCCGCCTGCACACGCCCGGCGGCTTCGTCCGCTGCACGGTGTTCGACGGCGGCGCCCGCATCCGCGTCGAGATGGGCAACGTCTCCTTCCGCGCCCCGGTCATCCCGCACGTCGGCCCCGACCGCGAAGTCCTCGGCGAGGAGATCACGGTGCTCGGCAAGACCTTCCGCTACTGGGCCGCGACCGTCGGCAACCCGCACTGCGTCATCCCGGTGACGGAGCTGAGCGCCGACCTCGCCAAGACCTACGGCCCGGCCCTGGAGGTGCACCCGAATTTCCCGAACCGCACGAACGTGCAGTTCATGAAGGTCCTGGACCGCGCGACCATCCAGATCGAGATCTGGGAGCGCGGCGCCGGCTACACCCTGGCCTCCGGTTCGTCCTCCTCGGCCTGCGCCGCCGTGGCCCGCAAAATGGGCTTGGTCGACCCCGATTTGACGGTCAATATGCCGGGCGGTAAGATTATGATTGGCATCGGTGGGGATTATTCCATCGTGATGACAGGTCCGACGACCCCCGTGGGCATCTTCGAGATGCACCCCGACGTCCCGGACCAAGACATCGCCGTTTAAGGCGAGAGGTCTTTTCCTAGTCCGCCCACTCCTTTGGCGCCCCTTTCGGGGGTGCGCCGCTCACCTACATCCAACCCATGGCCCCCCGCCAGCCGTTGCCCAACATCACCGAGGACGACTTGATCGACCTGGCGGGCGGGGCGACCGTGAAGTTCGCCCAGGAACTGGTCGCCAAGGGTAAGGTCAAGAAGGCCCTCTGGACCGCCCCGGTGGTCGAGGCCCTGGTCGATGACGGTACCGAGACCCGCGAAGCCCGCTGGAATCTACGCTCCATTACCTTCCAACGCAACGAATGCGGCTGCGAAGTCTCCGTCGGTCGGCGCAAGTTATGCGTCCACTCGGTGGCGGCCTACCTGGCGCTCGCCCAGAAAGAAGGCTACCTCAAGCCGGCGGAGCCCGTGAAAGCGACCGCCCCGGCTGCGGCGCTACGCGACGACGCGCCGGCCAAGGCTACCCCGAAGTCCGCCTCGGCCAAACCGACCGCCGCCGCCCCGTCCGGCCCGCGCCTCAAGTCCCTCACCCTTTCGGAGAAACGCGGCACGCCCATCGAGGTGCGCTTCATCATCCCGCCGAACATCGCCACCGCCGCGAAACGCGACGAGATCATCTGCCGACTCGAACTGCGGGTCGATGACGTGCAGGTCGCGCCCGAGAACCTCGACCGCAGCAAGGCCTGGACCATCGAGCCCGACACCGTCTTCTTCCTGGCGATCATCGAGAACCTTTGCCAAGGAAAGTTACAGGGCATCTTGCCTCTCACTCGTCGCCACCTGCGGCAACTGCTGACGATGGGCAAAGGCCTGGCCATCTTCCGCATGGCCAACGCCCCGGAGACACCGCTGGCTTGGGAGGGCGACCTCCTTGAGCGCGTCCACGAACACCTGAGCGAGCCCGTCGCGACGTCCCAGACCAACGCCGCCGGCGATCCGCCCGACGACGATGGCGAGCAGGAAGTCCGCTCGCAGGACCGCGGTCGCGAGGACTGCACCTGGATGGACGGATCGATGAAGTGGCTGCGCATCCGCCTGCCCCAGCAATCTTCCGGGCCCGTCGCCGAGCTGCGCGAGACGCTCCAGCGCAACGGCTTCACCCTCGAGACCGCCACGCGCGAGTGGTACCTCGCCGGCACCATCCAGGTGCTCAACTTCCTCGGCCGCCACCACCGCCTGCTGTTCGACCAGAACCACGCGGTGATGTCGCACAACCTCGGACACTCCCTCCGCAACGTGGCGCTGGCCAAGGCGAAATGCGACGCCTCGGAGCAGGAGAAAGGCTTCCGATTCGCCATCGGCGTCGACCCGGAGGGGAAGTCTCCGAAGGTCGTCCAAGAGGCCTTGAACAGCGGCCGCATGTTCTTCTACACGGACCGCGGCCCCCGCCTCATCACACCGGAGCTACTCGACTCCATCCGCAACGCCCAGCGCCGCATCACCGGCGAGGCCAAACGCGACGTCGACCTCGACCTGCAGCTGACCATCGGCCTGGCCGACCTCGCCAGCGCGGACGCGATCGCCGAGGAGCTGCAGGCCGCCTTCGCCCCGCCCGAGACGTGGACCAAGCGCTCGGCGGCCATCCGCAACCTGTCGAAGCTGCAGCCCGCCCCGATCCGCGAGGAGCTCAACGGGATGCTGCGCATCTACCAGCAGGTCGGCGTGGCCTGGCTCTGGCACATCCACAACAACAATCTCGGCGGCCTGCTGGCGGACGAGATGGGCCTGGGCAAGACCGTGCAGGCGCTCGCCTTCCTCGAGGTGCTCCGGACCCACCGCCGCGAAGACGGCCCCTGCCTCGTGGTCTGCCCGGCCTCGCTCGTCGAGAACTGGCGCCGGGAAGCCCGCCGCTTCACGCCGAGCCTCAAGGTGCTCGCCCACCATGGCCAGTCGCGCGAATCCTCCCTGTCCTACCTGCAGAAGTTCGACCTGATCATCACGTCCTACGGGACCCTGGCCCGCGACATCGGCACTTTCGCCTTGGTCGCTTGGGGCGCCGCGATCTGCGACGAAGGCCAGAATATCAAGAACGGCCGCTCGCAGTCGGCCAAGGCCGTCAAGCAGCTCATCGCGAAGGGCCGCTACATCCTCACGGGTACGCCGGTCGAGAACTCGCTCGAGGACCTGCGCTCGCTCTTCGGCTTCCTCATGCCCGGCTACCTGCCGAAGCCCGAGGAACGCCTCGCCTCCGAGGACCGCAAGTGGCACGACGACCGGCTGCTACGCATGGCCGCGCCCTACGTCCTGCGCCGCTCCAAGGTCGCGGTCGCGCCCGAGCTACCGCCCAAGATCGAGCAGGTCGTGTACTGCGACTTCGAGCCCAACCAAAAGGACTTCTACGCGGAGACGCTGGAGTCGACGCGTCAATCGATTTTCGAACTCGAGATGAAAGGCGGCAACAAGCAGAACCTGCAGATGGCGGCCTTCAACCAGCTACTCCGCCTGCGCCAGGTCTGCGCCGACCCGCGCATCCTGAACCCAAAGCTGGAGGAGGCGGATTCCGCCAAGCTGCAGACGCTCCTCGAGCTCCTCGAGGAATCCAAGGACGCCGGCCATCGCCTCCTGGTGTTCTCGACCTTCGTCTCCGCGCTGCAGTTGATCAAGGAGTCGCTCGAGGAGCGCGGCATCCCCTATTGCTACCTCGATGGCTCCACCAAGGACCGCCAGGGCGTCTGCGACACCTTCAACTCGACCCCTTCGATCCCCGTGATGCTGATGTCCCTCAAGGCCGGCGGCACCGGCCTGAACCTGACCGGCGCCGACACGGTCGTCCATTACGACCCCTGGTGGAATCCCGCCGCCGAGGCCCAGGCCACGGACCGGGCCCACCGCATCGGCCAGACGCGGACCGTGACCAGCATCAAGCTCATCGCCGCGGGCACCATCGAGGAACGCGTGATGGACCTCCAGAAATCCAAGTCTGAGATGTTGCGTAAGCTCCTGACCGAGTCAGATTCTGTCTCCTCGGCCATCAGCCTCGACCTCGAGGATATCAAGGCCCTCCTGCAGGACTGACCCCATGCTCACCAACATCATCCGACGAAACCGCCCCCGGAGCGAGATGACCTTCCTCGAGCATATCGACGATCTGCGTGTCTCCGCCATCCGGGTCATGGCCGTCTTCGCCGTGGGCATGCTGGCCGCGCTGATTTTCTACCGCGAGACCCCCGCGATCCTGGGGCTGCCGCTGGAATGGGCGAAACACCCGGAGCGCTCCCCCCTCGCGTTCGCGCTCAGCGAACCCGGCCCCGGCCTGGTGTCGATGGGCGAACTCAAGGAGTTCACCTTCATGGGGGTCTGGAAGGTGCTGATGTACTCCGCCTTCGGCGTCGGCGTCGCCGTGGCCTCGCCCGTCTTCCTGTACGAAACCGCCCGGTTCGTCGGCCCGGCGCTCACCGAGCGCGAAAAACGCGGCCTCGTCCCCTTCTGCTTCGCCGCCCTCATGCTTTTCCTGTGTGGCGCCGCCTTGGCATTCCTTTGGCTCAGCCCGATGTCCATCCAGATTTGGCAGCAATTCGCGGAGGGCATGAAGATGGAGGTCACCTGGCAGGCGTCGGACTACTACTCCTTCGTCGTGATGATGAGCCTGCTCACGGGTCTCACCTTCCAATTCCCGCTCGCCCTCATCATTCTGATGTGGCTCGAACTAGTCCGTCCCCGGACGTTGCTCAAGTCGTGGCGGGGAATGCTGGTGGGCATCATGGTGCTGGTGGCGCTGATTACCCCCATCGCCGAGCCCATCTCCCTGCTCGTCATGACCGGGGTCCTTTTCGGCTTCTACCTCGCCGCCGTGGCGGTCGGCTACTACGTCGTGCGCCGCAAGCGCGTGGCCCGCGGCGACAAGCCTAACCCCGAGGAAGACGACCTGCCGGACGACGATGACGAGGACGGCGACGCGGTCGACGTCGACGAGGATCGTCCGCGCCGTCCCTCCGGTGGGTCCTCTTCCCCTGCCCCTTCCGCCGAGACCAAACCGGCGGACCCCAAGCCTGCCGCCCCTAAGTCGACCCCGCCGCCGGCCGAGGGAGATCTGAGCTCCCTCGATTGACCTTCCCCATGAGCCCGTCCCTCGCCCGCCGCCTCCTGCCCGCCCTCCTACTCACCGCGGCCGCCGTCGGCGTCGAGCCGGAAGCGCCAATGAAGAAGGAAGCCGAGGCCCCGGCGACGGCCCCCGCGCCCGCCGATACGGCGAAGCCGGCTACCGAAGCGGCTCCCGCCAAACCGGCCATGACGGAGAAGCCCGCCGAAGCGGCTCCCGCCAAACCCGCGGCCGATGGCGAGATGAAGAAGGAAACGGAGAAGGACCCCAAGGCGGAGGACCCGGAAGCCGTGACCATCACGCCCTTCCGCTCCGCTCGCCTACCGGTCGCCAAGGAGACGCGCACGTTCCACCTCGCCAAGCTCAACAAACCCCTCGCCTTCGAGACCACCCGGGAACTTCAGCGGCTCTTCGTGGCCTTCGCCTCGCAACACGTCATCGATGCCGCGACCGGGGGATTCTCCAAGGCGCCTGGCTCGATGACCGCGATTACCTACACGATCGTGCAGGACCTGGGCGAGAACCGCTTCCTTGCGAAGGGCAACTGGCCCGCCCTCAACGGGGACCCGCTACTCGAAGGCAAGGACTCCTTCGTCGTGCTGCTGCTCGACAAGCCCGCCGAAGTCGGCGCCGCCGGGCGCTGTACCGGCCTGCACGTCGGCATGGTCGCCGTTAGCTTCACCGCCAAGTTCGCGCCGCTCGAAGGCAAGAAGCTGACCCTTCGCCGGGAGGCCTTCCTTCAGTGCACGCCCGTGGACGAATCCAACGCGGCCCTGCAGAAGTTCGTCGAAACCATCCAAAAAGGCGCGGAACTCAGCGTCATCACCACGGATCGGATCGCCTGCAAGCCCTGCGGGGGCCTGGGCTTCACGCGCGAAGCCCAGAAGGGTAAGATCGAGGACAAGCGAATGCCGTGCAAGGACTGCGAAGGCACCGGGAAGATCCCGCTGGTGACCGAGACTAAGTTCGCCCCCTGAGACCGGTCATCCTGCGCTTGCGCCGGACGGAAGCGGGCGACACAGTCCGCCCGTGACCTCACCGTTGCATGCCGGACTCGACGCCCACTTCGCGGCGCTGGAGCGTTTCCTGCGCGAGCAGGTCGACGCCTTCGAGCCCGAGGTACGCCCTATGGTGACGGAGGTCCTCGCCCACCCGGGCAAGCGCCTGCGCCCGCTGCTCGCCTTCTCCTCCGGGGCCGGCGGGGAACCCACCCTCTCCTTGGTCCGCGGCGCGGCAATCGTCGAACTGGTCCACCTCGCCACGCTCGTCCACGATGATGTCCTGGACGGGGCCGATACGCGCCACGGCGCCGACACGCCGAACCGCACGCACGGCGCGCACGCCGCCGTGCTCTTCGGCGACGCCCTCTTCGCCCACGCCCTGATGCTGGCCGCCGAGCACACGACCCCCGAACTTTGCCGGATTGTCGCCCGCGCTTCCCGCGAGGTCTGCTCCGGCGAAGTCTGCCAGACGTTCTCGCGCGGCAACGACCGCCTGAGCCTGGACGATTACTACCGGCATATCCGGCTCAAGACCGCGGAGCTGTTCGAGGGCGCCTGCCGCGTCGGCGCCCTGCTGGCCGCCCGCCCGCCGGAGCACATCGCAGCCTGCGCGACCTTCGGCCGCCACCTCGGCATCGCGTACCAGATCTACGACGACCTCGTCGACCTGCTGCAGGACGACGCCAAGGCGGGGAAGACGCTCGGGACCGACGCGGCCAGCGGTAAGCTGACCCTGCCGATGCTCCTCGAGCGCGAGCGTTCCGGCCCGGCCGTCCTGGCCGCGCTCCGCCGCGGTGAGGATCCCCGCACTTGCATTTCCGCCGAGACCTGGCGCGAATCATTCCGGCTCCTCGACGCCGAGATCGCGGCGGCCGAGGCGGCCCTGACCCCGATCGCCGGTAGCCCGTCGCCGTTCTTCCTCCTGCGTCTCACGGCCTTCCTGCGCGAAGCGGCGGCCCGGCTCACCCCGCGTGCATGAAACTCTTCCGCACGACGCGTTCGGAGCGGCTGGCCCTAGTTCTGCTCCTCACTCTGCTGGCCGGTGCGACCGCCCTTCGGTTGCTCTGGCGCAGCCTCTGAGCCTCAGGGCAGATAGTGGGTCGCGACGAACCCGCGCACCGCGAGACCTGACCTGAGCCCGGGCAAGTCGACCTTATCACCGGCCTTGACGCCACGGCGGGCGAACCAACCGGCGGCCATCTCGACGGCAAAACGGGCTCGTTCCGAGACCGAGGAGGTCGTGTTCGTGTCGCCAGCTTGCATCGTGCGGATCTCCAGGATCGTGCCGTCGGCAGCCACGAACGCGATGTCGAGGTCGAGCAACGTACCTTTCATCCAGAAGCTCATGCGCGTGTCATCCCGGTAAAGGAACGTCATGCCCTCGTCCTCCGGCAGGCTGGCCGTGGCCATGAGCCCGCGGGCCTTCTCCAGTTCGGTCACCGCCAGACGCTGGCGGGTGGCGACCGGCCCGATGCGGACCGGGAAACGGACCTCGATGCCGGCCTCTTCGGTCACGGTCGCAGCCGGGCGGGACGGACGGATATCACAGGCCGTCAGGCCGAAGAAGCATAGGAGGGCGAGGAGATGCCGGGACATGGCACGGAGTTTCCCGAGGATTGCCTTGCTGGCAAGTTTCGCTTACCTGCGCCCCGCATGGCGCGCGATCCACGAGCCCACTGGCAGGAACTGGCGACCGCCGTCGAATACGGACGCGCCGCCCTGCGCGTCGGCCTGTGGAAGTCCGAGGAACTACTGGTCGCGAAGTATTTCCGGCCCGAGGACCGTTTGCTCGAGGTGGGCTGCGGCGGGGGGCGGGTCGCCTTGGGCCTGCTGGCAAGGGGCTATCGGGACGTCACGGCGACCGACTTCTCTCCAGCCATGGTGGAGGTCGCCCAAGGCGTGCTGGAGCAAGCCCAAGCCGGCTGGGGCGCAAAAGTGGAGATCCAGGACGCCACCGCCCTCACCTACCCCGACGCGTTTTTCGACGGCGTGATCTACGCCTTCAACGGGCTGATGTGCCTACCCGACGCCGACCACCGGGCCCGCGCCCTGCGCGAGATCCACCGGGTCCTCCGCCCAGGCGGCATCTTCCTCGCCTCCGGCGCGGACCGGGAAAAGGGCGCGCTCGCCGGCGAATGGGCCGCGCAAGCAGCGGGGGAGATCCCCGGGGACCGTTGGCACGAAACCTCGACCTCCCCGGTCTTCATGCACAGCAGCACCGAAGCCGAAACTTACGCCGAGCTCCAGACCGCGGGCTTCGCGGTGCTGACCTCCCCGCTCAGCACCGAACTCGCCGCCGAGTCGGCGGAAGTGCGCGCGTTCTGCGGCGAGACGCGCTTCTACGTCGCCCGCAAAGTCAGCGGGTCGGCCGGACCTGTGCCTTGAAGAAACGGGCTATCAGTTCGGACGAGCCCTTCGGGTATTCGTGGCCGCCCGGGTGCAAGGCCGTCACCAGAGGCGCCCCGCGGTCGGATTCATAGATCGAGGCCTCGAGGACGCCCTCCTTGGCCCAAGGTTTGGCCGTGTCCACGCAATGGTTGAAACGGCGGACCGCGACGAAGGTGGCCTGCTGCCAAGCGAACTTCACCAAAGGATCGTTCTCGCCGGCGACATGGATGACGGGCAGCGGCGGCAGCTCCTTCACGTCGCCGCGCAGCGACCCGGCGACAGACCCGATCGCCGCCAGCACGGTCGGGCGTGCCTGCCAGAGCAAGTAACTGAAGGCGGCCCCATTGGAATGCCCCATCGAATAGATGCGGCGATCGTCGATCGCATGGGATTTGCGGATGTCGGCCAGCATGGCGTCGAACAGCTTCATGTCCCGCTCCCCTTCCCCGCCCACGGTCGTCTGCCAACCCGGCATCCGGCCCTCCTTGTCGACCAGCGGCGAAACGGTCGGCAAACCCTGCGGAAACACCAGGATGGAGGTGGTATCGACCTGCTCATAGCCCCAACGGCCCGCGGCCTGGGCGGCCCGGCCACCGTGGCCATGCCAGCAGAAGACGACCGCCAGCGGCCCCTTGGCATCCTTGGGGACGCGTACCAGGGCGGTGCGCTTCACGCCATCGACCGTCCAGGACTGCTCGACGAAGCCCTCGGGAGCCCTGCCCGCCAGGAGTTCGCGGAGTTTCCCCTGGGCCGGCAGGGAAACGGCGGTCAGCAGGGACAGGGCGAAGATCAGGAAAGGGCGCATAAACAAAGAAGCTCCCCGAGGGAACACCGGGAAGCCCCTCGAAGTTACGCCCGACCCAGGTCAGTCTCGGCGACCGGCGAAGAGGCGGATGACGTAGAAGAGCAGCGTGACGAAGGCCGAGAAGAGGATGAAGGCCGCGAGCACATGCTGGTCGGTCTCGCAGCTATCCTTGATGACCTGCGTCTGGTAGAGGATGACGGTGGCCATCAGCAGGATCATGATGATCGAGAACCAGTTGCCGAGCTGGCTATCGGTGAAGGCGGCCACGAGGATGATACCGAGGGCGCAGACGCTACCGATGACAATGGCCACGCGCAGGAAGGAGAAGTCGATGCCCATCGTGAAGACGGCGACAGTCAGGCCGACGACCAAAGCGGCGGTGACGGCGCAGGCGGGGATGAGGACCTCGCCGGGGTTACCGCCAGTCTTGATGGCGACCATCACAATCAGGGGCACGAAGATGATGGCCTCGAGGACGACGTAGAGTCCAAGACCCAGGTACTGGGAGGGGCGGGAGGCGCGGTTCTCCGCCATCTTCTGGGCGACGTAGGTGCCGCCCCAGAACATGAGCATGACGACGAGAATGCCAAACCCACCCATGGAGCTCATGATGGAGCCGAAGCCCTGCATGATGGAGCGGGCGACGTCGGTCACGAAGAACGCGTAGAGCAGCAAGCCGAAGGCGGCGAAGGCGCCCGCGACGTGCAGGTAGGTGCGCTTGAAGAAAGCGACGCGGTCGGAGGCCGGGGCTTCGGAAACGATGAACGGGTTGGATTCCATACGTATACCTTTGGGGGGAAATCCTCCGACAGTCAAGTTCCCGACCGACCTACTGGGTTACAAGAATCGCACTTGCATCACGCGCCAGACCCGCCCCCAGCGTCCGTCCGGACGCAAGGCGGCGGTGCGTTGTAGGATCGCCTCGACGCCTTGGGCCCCGCGCCGACGAGGGTTGGTGAAGGAAACCTGCCCCACCAGGCGCAGGGTATCGCCGCGCACCGTCAGGTGCGGGGCCCATTGTTCCAGCAGGTCGTCCTCCGTGACCGCGAGCCAGCCCTCAGCGGTCGCACCAGGCACATCGTTACAGTGGGCGGCGTTCAAGGCTCGCTTCAGAAAACCCGACTGGGCGAAGGCCTCAAGCGAAGCGAACGGCGCACCGACCTCAGACCGTAGCCGCACCAGTTCGCGCGCCAAAGCGGCGAGCTTCCGCTCATCCGGGAAACGCACCGGCTGTCTGGCGGAAAGCGCACCCGCCGCCTCGGGCTCGAGGCGCGACAGTTCCTCATCCGTCCAAGTGGGGACGCTCGCCGCCGCCCACTGCGCGAGGTGGGCGCCGGCCGGTTGCAGCGGCCAGAAGGGCCGACGGAGCGTCGCGGAGGCGAAGGGGCCGCCGGACTGGGCCTGCCAAGGCGAGGAGGAAGCCCGCAGCCAGCTTAACCAAGCCGCGGGGTCGGCGCAGTTCACGTTGAACGGCCCAGCCACCATCCAACCCGCATCCTCCCCTGCCCCCCCACTGCTAGGGAATAAACGGGGATTCTCCGAGTGTCGACCCGGCTCGGCGACCCGCAAGGGAGCCGAACCGAAGGAGTCGTCAAGGCGCGCCCAATCCATCTCACGACGCAGATGGCGCAACGCACCGACCGAGACGACCGGCAGACCAGGCACCCCGCGTAACCGCAGATCGGCGTAAGCCCCGGGGGTATTGGCCAGATGGAGATTGAGGGCGGCATCACGCAAGACCCCGACCGCGAAGGCGTCGGCCCCCTCGAACGGCGCCAACGCAGCCGCCAGAGGTTCACGCACTTCCCAAAGCGAAGCTTCCTCGGGCCGGGACAGATCCCAACGCTCGCGAAGCAAACCGTCGCGTCGCACCTCTTCCCTCATTTCCGCCCAGCCCCGCGGTATCCACGACAGGCGCAGGCAGGCCCGACGCTCCGCCAAGGTGTAACCGGCGCTGTCCGGCCGGGAATAATCACGGCCGGACAACTCACACTTGAAGTCCGGGAACCAGACCTGTCCGATCTCCTGCACGACCACCCCCGGGTAATCGCCGATCGGCAAGTCCCGTGCTGGCTCCCCCACGACCCGACGCAGCCGAAAGGTCAGCGGCGACACGAAGCGGACGGAGATCTCGATTCGGTCATCAGGCAAGAAGACCTGCGGCGAGGGCCGCCGCCAACCGGCGCCACGGGGAGCGGCTTCGTAGCGCCAGGTTTCGTTGGCAAGCACCCGCGAAAGGCCCTGCGGCTGACCCGAGGGCGACGGTCCCAGGAAGGCATAGCACTCACCGGGGAGCAGACCGCGGCGCGCCATCCCGTAGCGCGCCACATCGCCCACGTCGATCCAGGCCCAAAGACCCGCTTCGCGCAGGTACTGATTGAAGATGCCAAAATCCCCGACCGGCGAATCATCAAGGTCGACGGCGAAGCCGGCACCGCTGTCGACATTACGAACCGTCACTTCGGGAGCGCCGACGACTTCAAGCAGGTAGAGCCTTCCTTCCGCCTCGGCCAACAGGGGCGCTGAAGAAGGATTCCAAAGCAGCCCCGAGACATGGAAACGCATCCGATGCCGTCCGTCCGTACGCGCGTTGAAAAAACCGAGGCTCAGCCGTAGGTCCACCAAATGGGCGAAATGGCGCAGGGCGTAATCCGGACCCGCCGCCTGCATGACCGGCAGCCCCGCGGCGCGATTGTCGCGTAGGTCCGCCTGGGCCAAGGCGCTCGCGACCTCCGGACCGACCGTCACGGCTAAGACCCCCGGAGACCCTAGGTCCCGCTTCCAACCGCCAAGGACCGGATTGGTGAGCAAACCCCAGCCACCCCAACTTTCACCGGGCTGCGCCGGGAGGTTGGTCACGGATCGGTAGATGCCCTCATCGCCCCACTCCCCCGCCAGGGCTTCGGTGTCGCCCGGCAGCGAAGCCGCCGCGCCGGAAGCGAGCGACTGGCGCGCCACCTGACCCCGCGCCCATGGGCTCGCCCGGCGGGAGGCCGTCGCCTCGCCGCCGAGGTCATGACCGCAGGAGATGTCTTCGCACCGCCAACGCCAGCGGGCACCTTCGAGTGTCCGTTCGCCGGACAGGCGAACCTCCTCGCGGCCCGAGGGCGTGCGACGCGAAGCGACCGCGGCCTCGCCGTCCATCCAGGTGGCGACCTGATCCGCACCGGCGGCGGCCTGCACTTCGGCGAGCGCGAGGCGCAAAAGCGCCGATGCCTCCTGCCGCAAACGTGTCCGCTCCGCCGCCACCGTCTGCTCGGCAACCGCGACCGGCGACAACGCGACGAGTAGCGTGACAAAGGCCGCGAGCCCGCTCAAAAGCACCAGCACCAGCAACAAGGAGAAAGCGCGTGAGTGTCGCATGGATGATGAACCCCAGACCCTTTGCATTGCATCGAAGTTGGCAAAACCAGAGACACCTCACGCATCACCATGAGTCCTCCTCGCGTGAAGATCCGTGTCAGCCGCCCCACCCCACGGCACACCGCACTGCCCGTGGCGCGCCCATCGGCGGCGCCCCGGCTCGTGGTCGTCGAGGATCAGGCCGCCATCCGCGAGATGATCGTCGA
>Ga0255108_1000064_pt1 | contig 30628 bp, 17 predicted proteins | sample Law_Miss_RepA_8h_FD_188469 | JGI IMG/M metagenome (GOLD analysis project Ga0255108, IMG submission 188469) | Freshwater microbial communities from St. Lawrence River, New York, United States - Law_Miss_RepA_8h | ecosystem: Environmental > Aquatic > Freshwater > River | place: USA: New York... | reverse complement strand
CTGCCCCGCCCCGCAGCTCAACCTCGCCGAGGCGCTCGCCCTGACGATGTCGCCGCCCGACCCCGCCCGCTACCCGTGCCTCGCGCTGGCCCGCGCCGCGGCCGCCGCCGGCGGCACCGCCCCAGCCATCTTCAATGCGGCCAATGAAGTCGCCGTCGAGGCGTTCGTGGCTGGCCAGTTACCCTTCACCGGCATCCCCGAATTGGTGCGCCAAACGCTCGCCGCCCTCGGCGCCCGCGAACCGAACGGGCTCGACGAGGTCCTCGCCGCCGATGGCGAAGCCCGCCGGACCGCTTCCAGGCTCGCCCCCAGCCTCGCCCGCTGACACATAACCTTCCTCCCTTTTCCTAATGGATAACACGTTCCTTGGCGACCTCGCCACTTCCGTCCGCGGCATCGTGCTGCTCGCCCTCTTCTTCGGTGGCTCGATCTTCGTCCACGAGCTCGGCCACTTCCTCGCCGCCCGCTGGCGCGGCCTGAAGATCGAGCGCTTCTCCATCGGTTTCGGCCCGAAGATCTTCGGCTGGACCGGCAAGGATGGGGTCGATTACCGCGTTTCCTGGATTCCGCTCGGCGGCTACGTGGCGCTCCCCCAAATGGGCGACCCCGAAGCCATCGAGGGCGCCACGGAAAGCGACGTCGAGAAGCTCCCGGTCATCTCCTACGCCGACAAGATGATCGTCGCGGTCATGGGCGCGGTCTTCAACGTGGTCTTCGCCTTCGCGCTCGCCACGATCCTCTGGTTCACCGGGATGCCCGTCCCCGAAGGCAGCGGCAGCACCATCGTCGGCTACGTACCCGAACAGGTGGTCACCAGCTCCGGCCAACTTTCGGAACTCGGGCTCGGCCAAACGGTCCCCGGCCCCGCCTTCACCGCCGGCCTCCGCTCCGGCGACGAGGTCCTCGCCGTCGATGGAGTCGTGGTGAAATCGTTCACGCAGATCACCGAGGCCGTCATGCTCGGCAATGGGATGAATTCGCAGAAGCAACCCGTCGCGACGTTCACCATCAAGCGCGGCGAGGAGAAGCTGGACATCACGGTCTTGCCCGCCCGCGTGGAATTGAACACCCGCAGCGGCGACAAGGTCCGCGTGGCCGGCTTGATGCCCCGCTCCGATGTCATCCTGAACACGCCCCTGCCCGGCTCGCCCGCCGAAAAGGCCGGCCTGGTGCGTGAAGACCGCATCATCGCCATCGATGGCCGCCCGGTGAACAACCCGACGGAACTGCTCGAACGGCTCCGCCTCGCCGGTCCCGGCGAACGCACGTTCCAGGTTTCCCGCGTCGAGGCCGACGGCAAAAGCCAGCTGATCACGCTCAAGGTCACGCCCAAGATCAGCGCCCGCACCAACCCGGTCGGCCTCATCACCTACGGGGAAGGCGACCAGCGTCACTCCATCGTGGTGGTACCGGTCACGCGTGAGCTGCTCTCCAACGACCCCAAGGCCAACCGCGACCAGCTCATGGTGCTCGGAGTCTCCCCCGAAGACCCCGCGCACACCGAGCAGCTCCGCATCGGCACCATCCTGGACAAGGTCGACGGCAAGGAGCTGACCGTCCTGCGCTCCCTCGACGACCTCGAGAAAGCCAGCGGGGCCGGCCGCCACACGCTGACCTTCTACTGGAAGCGCGCCAACGGCGACGCCGGCAACTTCTCCCTCAAGGAGGCGGAAGTGAAGCGCGGTACGCCCGTCGAACGCGCCCTCATCGGCGCCCCGTTCCTCTCGAAGCCCGAAATCGCCCACAACAACCCCATCGAGACCTGCACGCACATCATCAAGCAGACGTTCACGACCCTGGGTCGCCTCTTCGACCGGGACTCGGACATCAAGGTCAACCAACTGGCTTCCGTCATCTCCATCAGCAAGACGTACTACAACATTTCGGAGGATATCCGCCGCGTGCTCTGGTTCACGGTCCTGATCAACCTGAACCTCGCGATCCTCAACTTGATGCCGATCCCGGTCCTCGATGGCGGCCACATGCTCATCGCGACGATCTCCAAGCTGACCAACAACGCCCTCAACGCCAAGGCGGTCACCATCGTGCAGTTCACGTGCATGGCCCTGATCCTTTCGCTGATGGGCTACATCATCCTGAACGACGTCCGGCGTTGTTCGGGCGACAGCGAGCGACAGTTGAAGCAGCAGGTGCTCGAGCGCCACGTCTACCGTCAGGTGGATTTCGCGGAAAAGCGCTGAGCAGACCAAAGGTTCCCGCGAAACCACCAAAAAGCGCGCGGACGCTAGGCTGGGCTTGATGGGTGAGGGTCTTTCCCTAGGGTGAGGCCATGCCCACCCCCGAAGAGATCGTCCCCTCCCGCCGCTCGTTCCTCGGCGCCGCCGCCGCGGCGCTCGCCGGCCTCGCCCTACCTGGCTCCTTGGCCGCCCAAGAGGCGCCCAAGTCCGGTTCCGCCAAGAACAACAAGAAGAAGGCCTACATCTACGCCTTCCACGTCGGCAAGATCGAGGCGTGGTCCATCAGCGACGGCTGGGGCACCTTCGGCAAATGCGTCTCCAAGAAGATGTGGCCGCCGGCCCAACGTCCCGAAATGGCGAAGGCGCTCACGGACCTCGGGGAACGTCCCGATGACGTGACGCTTTACATCAACGTGCTGGTGCTCCGCCTCGGCAAGGAGGTCGTCATCGTCGACGCGGGCTTCGGCGCCTACTACAAGAACGCCAATTGGGGCTGGCTCGCCGACGCGCTCGACACGATCGGCATCAAGCCCGAGGACGTGACGCATGGCCTGCTGAGCCACTCGCACGTCGACCACATCGGCGGTTTCTTCCAAGGGAACAAGATCCTCTTCCCCAACGCGGCCATCCACGTGCTGCAGTCCGAAATCGACTTCTGGCGCACGCCGAAGCCGGACTTCTCCCAATCCCACCGCACCGACGACATCCAGGGGCTCATCAAGATGGTCCGCAATGGTTTCGACACGCTGCAGCCGAACTTGGTCATCCATAAGGACGGCGACCAGATCCTCAACGGGGCCATCACCATCATCGCCGCCCCGGGCCACACGTCGGGCCATGCGATCTACCGCATCAAGGACGGCCAGGACTCGCTGCTCCACTTGTCCGATATCGCCCACAACCATGTGCTGATGCTCCACGATCCCGCCTGGTTCATCGACTTCGACCACCACCCGGAACAAGCCGTGGCGACCCGCCGCAAGGTGTTCGCCGAAATCGGCGCCACCCGCGAACGGGCCTACGGCTTTCACCTGCCTTGGCCGGGCCTCGGCGTGGTCGTGCCGAAGGGCAAGGATAGCTACTTCTGGTCCGCCGAGAGCTGGCGCTGGGATATCTGAGGTGCGTTGACGAACCGCGGCAAAGGGGTTGTGATGGCCCCATGCCTTCGGAGTACTGTCCATCCCGCCACCGCACGGTGCGCCGCCTGACCCGCGTGGTTCAGGTGGGCAACGTGGGCGTGGGTGGCGCCAACCCGCTCCGTCTGCAGTCGATGACGACGTCCGACACCGAGGACGTGGCGGCGACGTTGGCCCAATGCATCCGCTTGGCGGAAGCGGGCAGCGAAATCATCCGCATCACGGCACCCAACAAGGCCGCCGCCGCGGCCCTCAAGGATATCCATCGGCAGTTCCGCGCCGCCGGGTTCGCCCAACCGCTGGTCGCCGACATCCACTTCCTGCCGGTCGCCGCGATGGAGGCGGTCGAACACGTGGAGAAGGTGCGCGTCAACCCAGGCAACTACGCGGACAAGAAGAAGTTTGCGGTGCTGGAATACACCGACGCGGCCTACGCCGAGGAGCTGGAGCGCCTGCACGAGGCGTTCACGCCGCTGGTCCTCCGCGCGAAGGCGCTCGGTCGCTCCCTCCGCATCGGCACCAACCACGGGTCGCTGTCCGACCGCATCATGAACCGTTTCGGCGACTCGCCCAACGGGATGGTGGAATCGGCCCTGGAGTTCATCCGCATCGCGGAATCCCACGGCTTCAAGGACATGATCCTGTCGATGAAGTCGTCCAACCCCAAGGTGATGGTGCAGGCGTACCGTCTCGCGGCGGCCCGCATGGACGAACTGGGCATGGACTACCCGCTCCACCTCGGCGTGACCGAGGCCGGTGAAGGCGAAGACGCCCGCATCAAGTCCGCCATCGGCATCGGTTCGCTGCTCGCCGACGGCCTGGGCGACACCCTCCGCGTTTCGCTCACGGAAGACCCGTGGTTCGAAATCCCGGTCTGCCGCGAGATCGCCTCCCGCGCGACGGACCTCGCCACGCTGGGCGCGGCTTCGGAAAGCAAGCTGCCCGCCGACCCAGCCGATGCTTTCACGTTCACGCGCCGCCCGACGGACCGTATCGAGCTTTCGGCCTCCTGCCTCGCCGGCTCCAACGAGACGCCCCGCGTCATCGTGCGCAGCCACCAAAGCCTCGCCGACTGGCAAGCGGTCGCGAAGGAACTGCTCGATGTCCACGCCGCCCAACGCGAGGTGCGCGCCGAGGGCCTGCTGCTCCGACTCGACGACCCCAGCCATGCCGCCGGACTCCGCTCGCTCCGCAAGGCGCTGGGCCCGACGGTGCCTTCGCTCTGGGTCGAAACCAGCCTCTCAGCCGCCGAGTTCCCGTTCGATGGTACCGGCAGCCGTCTCGTCGTGGTGAAGGGTTTTGCCGCCAAAGACCGCGCCGAGGTTAAAGCCTGGGCCGAGGCCTGCGTCCGCCATGACGCCATCTTGGCGGCAGATGTGGAGGGCCCGACGGTGACGACTCTGGCCAAGGAGCTGCAGGCGATTCCCGCCGGGCGACTCATCCTGACGTCCTCCCAGCCGCAAAGCGGGCTGCATGCGACCGGAACCTACCGCGAGCTGGCCCGCTGCGCCGCCGTGGCCCAACTCGCCGCCCCCCTCTGGATCCGCGCGACCGCCGCCAACGCGGTCCGCCTCGACCCGGGCTTCCAATCCCGCCTGCTCGAGGCATCCATCCTCGCCGGCGGCCTGCTGGTCGACGGCTATGGCGACTTCCTTTCGTGCGAGACGCCCGCGACGACGGCGAAGTCCCTGACGCTGGCCTACGATATCCTGCAAGGCGCGCGCATGCGCCAGACGAAGACGGAATATGTGGCCTGCCCTTCCTGCGGCCGCACGCTCTTCGACATCCAGTCGACGACGCTGAAGATCAAGGAACGCACGGGCCACCTGAAGTCCGTCACCATCGCGGTCATGGGGTGCATCGTGAACGGCCCCGGCGAAATGGCCGACGCCGACTTCGGCTACGTCGGCGGCGCCCCCGGCAAGATCAACCTCTACGTCGGCAAGACCCCGATTAAATTCAACGTCCCCCAAGAAGAAGCCGTCGAACGCCTCGTCGACCTCATCAAGGAAAAGGGCAAGTGGGTGGAAGCGTGAGTGCGAGTTAGCGGTTAGCGGTTAGCGGTTTGGAAAACGCGGGACAGGGCTGGAGCTAGGGTCAGGGCTGGGAGGGAATTTAGGGTCAGGTGCTGTACTCGATTCAGCACTCCGGACTCTTCCCCTGTCCGTGAGTATTCCCCAACCGCTAACCGCCAACCGCCATCCCCTAGGCGCACTCCGTGCGCTTCAGGTAGGGCTGACCGTCCCCGGTCGGCCGCCGGCATGGGGTCTGGCTTCAGCACGCGTCGCGTGATGGTGCCTGACCCCGTTGCCGGTTTCGCATCAAGTCGGCCCTCAAATCGAGTAGGTGAAACGACTCGGGTCACTGCCCTAGCCCACCCAGAGTCGAAACCCTTGGGTAAGACATGCGCTCGTATGTTTCTTGGTCCTGCTTGCCCTAGAGAAATGAAATGCCTCTTCCTGGACGAAGCCGGAAACTTCGATTTCACCGAAAACGGGACGCCTTACCTGATGGTCTGCGCCACTCTGCTGGAAATTGACCCGCGGAGATCGGGCGAGTTGTCCAGCCTACGCTACGAACTCAATGCCGCCGGCCATGATATCGAATCCTTTCATGCCAGCGCGAACACGCCTTACATTCGTCAAACTTTCTTACGTCGACTTTACGAATGCAGGGCCAACCCCCAGGTCTTCGCGATTGTCCTGGATAAACGAATGTTCCCGGCGGCTCCTTCAGCCCCGCCTCAGGTCTACGTCGACCTTTTCAAATTGGCGCTAGCCATGGCCTACCCGTCGTCAGGCGACTGCCCGATTTACGCGGACAGGATACCTTTAGAGCGGGCCCGTAAATCCATCATGAAGGCCGTCCGACAGACCTTAGGGCAGCGAAACGTCCATTTCCACGCTTCGGCATCTAGTCTCGAACTTCAGGTGGCCGACTACTGCACCTGGGCGGTCTGGCGACAAATCGTTCGCCAAGACACTAAGCCCTGGGAATTGCTCGGGAGTCCGACCATTCACTTGGCGGTGCTGGGACAAGGACGACCTCCTCAGCTATCCTGACGGAAGAGCTCCCGAGAGCTCTTGTCACTGAGGAGGGACCTTTCTCATCGGACTTTCGACCGATATGAAATCATCCCCCCTTGCCTCCCTGTCTCAAGCAAGGAAACACCCTAGCCGCCTTGCCGCCGCTTCAGGTAGGGCTGACCGTCCCGGTCGGCCGCCGGCATGGGGTCTGGCTTCAGCACGCGTCGCGTGATGGTGCCTGACCCCGTTGCCGGTTTCGGGGCAAGTCGGCCATCAACACGAGGTCAGGCACGCCATCGCGTCGCGAGGCGAAGCCAGACCCCGTGTTTCGGCCGCGGACCAGCAGGGACGCTGGTCCCTACCTGATGGCATAGATGCAGAAGGGCCAGGGACAGGGTCAGTAAGCAGGGGAAGAATTACAGGCTAAGCCCACCCTCCCCGCGACCCTCCGTACTCTGCACTCAGTACTCCGTAATCGACTCAGCACTCTGTACTCGATCCAGCACTCGATCCAGCACTCCGCCCTCACGCTGTCCCGTTCCATCGCCACTGCCGCAAGGCTGCCGATTTAACGCTAACTTCACGCTTATTTAACAGACGCTCTGTTATAATACACGAACCCTACATTCCCATGAACACCAGCAACCTCGCGTCCTCGTCAACCGCTCTCCGCTCCGGCTTTCTGCTAGCCGCCTCGCTCCTGCTCGCGAGCAACTCCGCCCATGCGGGCACCGAATCCAGCGGGCTTTACCTGGATTTCTTCGGTGGATTCTCAGGCCTCTCGAACGGAAACCTGATTCAGTCGGGGGCGACCAGCAAAGGTAATTATGACGGCGGCACCATCGTCGGCATGGCGCTCGGCAAGCACCTGAACAAGGATTGGGACCTCGAGGCCGAATGGTTCTACCGGAGCAACGAAATCTCGTCGGTCACCGGCGGGGCTTTCAACGGCGTCAGCGAGGGTGATTTCGCCTCGACCAACCTGATGTTCAACGCGCTCTACAACTTTTACGCCAGCGACAAGATCAAGCTCTACTGCGGTCTCGGCGTAGGCCTGATGCAGGAGGTGGACATCGACATGACCATCGGCGGGGGCGAACAGGAGTTCTCCGACAACTGGGTACTGGCGGCCCAGCTCATCTTGGGGGCCTCCTACCCCATCAATGCGAGTTTCTCCGCCACCGCTGAAGTGCGCTATCACTACGCATCGAGCCCCGACCTTGAGGCCTCCAATGGCGGTTCGCGGCTGAAGGCGGACTACAGCGGATATTCGGCTTTGATTGGTCTCAGGTATTCGTTCTGATGGTGCGCCTCGCGGGGGCTTCCCCGTATCCGCCATCTGATGAACGGTGCTCCACCACTTCCCATCCTTCTCGTCGAAGATGACCCCGACCTGGCGGCCAACATCCAGGATTATCTAGAAGGGCAAGGCTGGGCGGTCGACCATGCGCCGAACGGCGCGCTGGCAATTCATAAGCTGATCCAGGGCAGGTTCGCGGCTGGAGTGTTCGACCTCAACCTGCCCGGCCTGGGCGGCCTGGAGTTGTGCGCCCGCGTGCGCTCCAGCATCGCCCCATCGCTTCCGGTGCTGATCCTGACCGCAGCGGACGCCTTGGAGGACCGGCTCCGAGGCTTCCAAGCCGGCGCCGACGACTACCTGATCAAACCCTTCGCACCCGCTGAACTAGTGGCGCGACTGCAGGCCATCATCCGCCGTGCCTCCGGAAGCAGCCGGGCCCCGGCGGAAACACTACAGGTCGGAGACCTGAGGCTCCAGACCTCCACGCGCGAAGCACACCGGGGTACACGTCGACTGACCTTGACCAATATGGGGTTCCTGATTCTGCAGAAACTGATGCAGCGCTCTCCGGCCATCGTCCTGCGCTCCGAACTTGAATCGCATCTGTGGGGTGATGAGCCACCCGGAAGCGATTCCCTACGCACGCACATCGCCCACCTCAGGGCGACGATCGACCCTCCTGGCTCGCCTCCCATGCTACACACCCACAGGGGGGTCGGCTTCCAGGTCCTGGAGGAACCGACCCGGCCAACATGATTCGCTTCAGCATCGGTACCAGAATCAGGCTGTTGGTCACTTGCTTGACTGGACTGGTCACGCTCCTGTTCGCCGGCATAGGCTGGATCATCCTGCTGGATGCGGAGGACGCCCTGCACGATGCCTATTTCGTCGCCGCCGCCAAAGGCGTCGCAGATGGCGGGAGTCCGGGACTTTTACCTGCCGGCGTCTCCGCTCACCCCAACGCAGATTTCCTCCGTTCGAAGATGAATCTCCGAGACATCCCGGCAGCTCCCGGGATTTACGAGATTTTCGCCAACGATGACCTTACCCAAAGCATACTAGTGAGGGGATTCGGCGACCGGCTGAGACTCTGGTTCGTCCTCGGATACGATAGAGAATACAGGCTATGGATCGGATCCGGAGGCACCCCAGGCAGACCGGTGTTCGTGCTCGCAGACCTAAGCACCGAAGAGGTCAGCGAAGGGGCTACGGACGCGGCGATTCATAAGCTCATCTTCCTCAGCGCCGGCCTCTTCCTGGTCGCACTGGGAGTCAGCGAGCTGATCACAAGATGGACGCTCAAACCGCTACGTCGCCTGACCGGACTCGTGGTCCGCGAGGACGCCGCGACCACGGGAGCCAGGTTTCACGCCGATTTCCCGAGGGACGAGATCGGCCAGCTAGCGGCAGCCTTGGACGATTACCGTTCGCGACTGGAGGAAATGGTGTCACGCGAACGCCGCTTCCTCGCGGACTGCAGCCACGAACTACGGACACCGATCGCCACCCTCATCACGGCCTTGGATATCCTGGGAACTCCGGCCGGAAAGGGAACCAACCAGGACCAGGTCAGGGAACGCCTCCGTCGTTCCGCTCACCGAATGGAGCGACTCGTCCGGACTTTCCTGCTGTTGGCGCGCGACAAGACCCCGACTGTCGACCCGGAAGCCATCGATGTCGGCGAATTAGTTCAAGGGGTCGCGGATGAGATTCGTGCGCTCAACCCTAGAAGTTCCCTGGTGGTAAGCCTTGTCTGTCCTTCACCCATCATGGTGAGGATCAACAGTGAAGCCTTATCCATCCTTTGCCATAATCTCATCGGGAACGCCTACCTTCATGTGGGCGATGGCAGGCTTGAGATCGCGGCCAGGCGCCATGACCAATCGACCTCGATTGTCTTCACCGACGACGGCCCTGGGCTTCCCGAGAACCCCTCCTCGTATGCTCGCGGAGGAAATGGCATCGGGCTGACACTCGTGGAAAGAGTCTGCAAAGCATGCGGTTGGTCTTTCCTCAAAGGATCCTCGTCCGAAGGCGGCGCGAGGCTCGAAATCATCATTCCTGCCTGAGTTAGCCCTAAGGAGATTCACATCGCACCCGCGATCCTGCTGGAATCTTGGGCGCCGGCCAGCCCTTCCCCTCCCCACCGTCTCCCTAGATTGGGCTGACCGTCCCCGGTCGGCCGCCGGCATGGGGTCTGGCTTCAGCACGCATCGCGTGATGGTGCCTGACCCCGTGTTTCGGCCGCGGACCAGCAGGGACGCTGGTCCCTACCTATGGCCACTAGGGCAGCACGCGGTGCTGCCCCTACCTTCACTTCGCCTCTTTCACCAACACCTCGATCAACGGCTTGGGATCCGGCAGGCCGTGAGGATGATGGTCGCCGCCCTCTTTTGGGAAGACTTTGAAGCGGCCACCGTTCTTTTCCCAGAACTCGACCACGGGCTTAGCATTGTCGACAAAGGGAACCACGGTGTCCGCAGTGCCATGCACGGAGACCAAATAGACGCCGGCCTTCACGGCAGGTTCTAGGCCATCCGTCGGACGGAGCGACTTCGCCAAGGCTTCTTCGTCGGTGGTAAACTTGAACTCAGCCTTATAGAGTTTCCAGTCGTTGGCGCTGCCCTTGCCTTTGGCGGTCAGCTGAAAACCGCCCGGCCACGAGCGGATATCGCACACGCCGTTATCCAAACAGAGGATGCTGACTCGATCCGGATGGAGACGGGTCCACGCGTTCACATAGAGGCCGCCGCGCGAAATCCCGAGCAAGGCCGGCTTGGCGGAGAGGCCACGCTTACCATGGAGCTCAGCATAGACTTTCTCCCAAGTATCCATCGAGCGGGCGGAGCCGAACTGATTGCTCACCCCCACGTAGACCACGTGCCACCCTTTCGCGACCAGCCCGTCCTCGAGCGACTTCAGGTGACCGCCGAACTCGCCGACCCAGAGCCACGGCTTACCCGGGGCGGCCTGATCCGGCACCTTCAAGGTCACGGCTTTGCCGTCGACGGTGAACTTCTCCACCGGCGCCGCCGAAGCGACGACGCAAGCGACCAGTCCGAGCAGAGCGAGGAAGATTCGGGGCATGGCACGATTTATATGCAAAGGTGCAAACGTGCAAAGATGCAAATGCGGCAAAAGGCAGGGGCAGCACTACCTGCATCAACCTTTGCACTTTTCCACAGGCCGTAGGCCGATTTGCACTTTTGCACCCAAGCCCAAGCCTCACTTCCCCTAGCCAACTAGGGGGTCAACTCCCTGAGTAATGAGCAAGGTTGTCTGTTCCCGTGTCTGACATGGTCTGCCCTGATGAAATACCTTTTCCTAGATGAGGCAGGCAACTTTGACTTCTCCCCCAACGGCACTCCCCTCCTCATGGTTTGCGCCACCTTACTCGAGATTGATGAGAAACGCTCAGGGAGACTAGCCACGCTCCGTTTCGAGCTGAACTCAGCGGGCCATGACATTGAATCGTTCCATGCGAGCGCCAACACCCCCTACGTTCGCCAAGCCTTTCTTCGCAGGCTCCAAGACTCCCAGGCAGAACCTCAAGTCTTCGCTGTGATCCTTAATAAGTCGACCTGCACCTCGACCCCCTCTGATCTATCCCAACTCTACGTGGACCTCTTCAAAATCGCCTTGGCCTTAGCCTACCCAGCGTCCGGAGAGTGCTCAATCTACGCCGACAAGGTCCCCCTTCAGCGGTCGCGCAAGGCCATCATGAAAGCGGTGCGGTAGACAGTCGGGCAAAGAAATGTCCACTTTCATACTTCGGCTTCCTGCCTCGAACTCCAAATCGCCGATTACTGCACCTGGGCAGTCTGGCGACAAATCGTGCGGCTCGATCCTCGCCCGATGGAGGCACTGGGAAATCCCAGCGTTCATCTCGCGGTTTTTGGGGAAGGACGACCTCCTCGGCTATCCTGACGGAAGAGCTCCCGAGAGCTCTTGTCACCGAGGAGGGACCTTTGCATCGGACTTTCGACCGATAGATAGAGGTTGAAATCAATGACCGTAGTTTCAAGCGGGAATGGCCCTCAGGGCGCAAAGGATAACCCCTAGACGTTCTGCCCAGAGCAACCCACACCGGAAGCACCGCGTACTGCCCTAGCTGCCTTTGGTAGGGTTGGCACTGCGTGCTACCCTAGCATGCCTCTCGCGGGCTCCGCCCGCGGGTAGGGGCAAGGCTTCGCCTTGCCCTCCTATCCGAAGAAGGACGCGGCGAAGCCACGCCCCTACCTGTTTTGGTATTTAACTTTGCACCCTTGCACAGGCCACCGACCGATTTGCACCTTTGCACTGCCTCCCTTCCCCTCTGCCCCCTACCTTCCCTCCGTAACCCGTACTCCGCACTCTGTAATCTGTCCTGCCCCGCTCCTACCTGTTTTTATTCACTTTTCCACTTTTGCACAGGAGCTCCGCTCCGATTTGCACTTTTGCACCTGAACTGGCGCACCTGCTTCTTGCCAGCAGGGGTAAGTCCACCCTATTCATCCCCTTACTCATTTATGTCCACCACACTCCTTGTTATCCGCGACGGCTGGGGCGAAAACCACAACGCCAAGCACGATCCGTTCAATGCCATCAAGGTCGCCAATATCCCGGTATCCCGCGGTCTGACCGCGAAGTGGCCCCGCACCGAGATCATGGCCCACGGGCTCGATGTCGGCCTCCCGGTCGGCATCATGGGGAACTCCGAAGTCGGCCACCAGAACATCGGCGCCGGCCGCATCGTCGACCAGGAGATCGTCCGCATCGACAAGGGGCTCACCGACCCGGCCGCCATGCGCCAAATCAAGGCCTTCCGCGGGCTCGTCGAAAACGTCAAGGCCACCGGCGGCGCCGTTCACCTCATGGGGCTCTGCTCCGAGGCGGGCGTCCACTCCACCCTGCCCCACCTCTACGCGCTCATCCGCCTGCTCAAGGAAGAAGGCCTGACCAAGGTCTACGTCCATGCCTTCATGGACGGCCGCGACAGCCCGCCCACCTCGGGCCTCGGCTACCTCCAGCAGCTCGAAGCGGAACTCGTGAAGATCGGCCTAGGCAAGGTCGCCAGCGTCGCCGGCCGTTTCTGGGCCATGGACCGCGACAACCGCTGGGAACGCGTCCAGACCGCCTACGACGCCCTCACCGGCGCCCCCGCCCCCGAAGCCGCTTCCGCCGCCGCCGCCGTGCAGGCCTACTACGACAAACCGACCGACGCCAATACGGTGGGCGATGAATTCGTCCCGGCCACCCGCATCAAGGGCACGGCCTTCATCCAGGACGGCGACTCGGTGCTGTTCTTCAACTTCCGCGGCGACCGTCCGCGCGAAATCACCCGCGCGTTCATTGACCCTGAATTCAAGGGCTGGGCGCGCCCCAAACTGCTCAAGCTCTTCTACGCCACGCTCACGAACTACGAAAAGGGCCTCTGCCCGAACGTGGTCTTCGATAAGCCCGCCAAGATGGTCAACATCCTCGGCGAATGGGTCGCCAAACAGGGCCTCAAACAATACCGCACGGCCGAAACCGAGAAATTCCCGCACGTGACGTTCTTCTTCAACGATTACCGTGAAGAGGCCTTCGCCGGCGAAGAGCGCGGCATGGCCCAGAGCCCGAAGGAGGTCTCGACCTACAACCAGAAGCCCGAGATGTCCGCCGCGCACGTGACCGAGATGGCCAAGGCCGCCATCCTGTCCGGCCAATACGGCCTCGTGGTCGTCAACTACGCCAACCCTGACATGGTCGGCCACACGGGCGACCTCGCCGCCGTCTGCAAAGCCTGTGAAGCCGTCGACGCCGGCCTCGGCACCCTCCTCGCCGCCATCGACCAGGTCGGCGGCAAGGCCCTCGTCACCGCCGACCACGGCAACGCCGACCAGATGTGGGAGCCGGAAGAAAACTGCGCTCACACGCGCCACACCCTCAGCCCCGTCGAAGTCGTCCTTTACGGCAAGGGCTGCGAAAACCTCAAGACGCGCCCCACCGGCCGCCTCGCCGACATCGCCCCGACCCTCCTGCAGCTCATGGGCCTCCCCAAGCCGCCGGAAATGACCGGCGAATCGCTGATCGCAGGGTAAGGCAGGGACAGCACCACGTGCTGTCCTACCTGCATCGGGTAGGGGCGCGACTGCGTCGCGTCCGTTCGCCAATCGACGACCTCTCTAACTGTATCGGGTAGGGTTGGCACTGCGTGCTGTCCTCGGCGGATAGCGGTTAGTGTTTGGCGGATAGATAATTCAGCGCCGACACCCGTCCGCCTGCCATCTTCCCGGTCCCCCTTTGCCTCCTGTCTCTAAGGTAGGGTTGGCACTGCGTGCCAACCTAGCTGCCTCGGGTAGGGACAGCACCACGTGCTGTCCTAGTTACCTCTCGCGAGCAACGCTCGCGGGTAGGGGCAAGGCTGGACCTTGCCCTCCTATGCAAACAAGGGCGCTGCGAAGCCACGCCCCTACCTTAGTTGCCTCTAGGATAGCACGCAGTGCTATCCCTACCTCAAACAATGCCACGCCGCGAAGCGGCGACACAACCCCTTGTCACCATGTCACCTTGTCCCCTCGTGGCCTAAGGCCAAGCTTCCCCTCGCGGCCTTCAGCCGCGCACCCCTTTGCGCTGCTTCTAGTACCGCCTCGCGGCGTCTTACGTTCGCTTACGCCGCCGTACCGCGACCACCGCCAGCGCCAAGGCACCTAACGTCAGCCCATAAGTCGAGGGCTCCGGAATGGCCGTCAACATGATCGCGCCACCGTTGGAATCATAGGACACCACCCACAGGCCAGCATCGCCCAAGGAGCCGTCGGAGAAACGGAACTGACTGAGGTCGACCGCAAAGGCGTCGTTGATGTTCTGATTGGCGCCAAGGTTAAGGGTTCCGTAAGTCGCCAAGGTGAAGCTGCGGGGCGCCGTATTGGCCACGACGTTGTTGTCGAAGTTCAACGGATTACCGACCACATCGGGACCGACCATCGCCAAAGAGATGACGCGAATCGTCGCCTTATTTCCCACCGACAATCCGGAAAGGTCGACGGCACCGATCACGCTTAGGCGGTCATAGCCGACGCCAGCCGCTCCGGCCGCGTCATGAACCTGCCAATCGAGGAAGGCGCCCGGTTCGAGCACGAGGCTCTGCATGCTCAGGACGCCGGGTGAGGCGCCCGGACTCAGGCTACCGCCCGTCCTGACGGAAACAGCGCCCGCGCCACCCGTGCCTTCCAAGACGCCGCCTTGGTTGATCTGCACAGCGTTGGGGACCGAAATCCCCGTTGCGATGGACAAGGTCCCACCGTTGACCGTCACCACCCCGGCACCCAAGGCACCCGTATGGTTCACCCGCAGTTTACCGGCATCCACGCGCACCGCAGCCATGCTTTGGGCGGCGTTGATCGTCATGGTACCGACGCCCGTCTTGCGCACGGTCGCCGTCTGTCCGGAGCCCAGGCGCATCGAACTGGCCAGCGTCAAATCGCCACCGGCGACGTCCAACGTCGACTGCACACCATCCGCCAAGACGATACGCGCGGATAGGTCATCGGTGTTCCCCGGCTCCCACCGCAAGGTGGCGTCCGCAAGCACCGCGATGTCTCCCGTATGGCTGACTCCACCAAGCACGCCCGGAGCGAGACCAAGCGTACCCCCTGAGAGTTCCAACGTGAAGTCGCTACGGAAACGATTGGCCGACCCTGCGAGCACCCACTTACCGACGCCACGCTTGACGATTTTCTGGATTTGATCCGCCGCCGCGGGATCGCCCAGCAGCGTCGAAGCGAAGGTGTTGTCCCCCGTTTGCGTCCCAGTCAGCGTCATGGTCCGCGTCGAGGCGCCATCCGCCGAAAGGGCCAGCAAAGAGGCGGGGGTGAATTGGACTGGGCCAGTTCCAACTGAAGACAGCGTCAGCCCCGAACCGGAGACCGTGAAGCTGCGGTCCGTGCTTTCGCCGGCTCCAGCATACTCCAAAGTGACCGCGCCTTTCAGTTGCAGTTTATCCGCAGCCAAGGGACTGGAATCCCCCAAGGACGAACCGCCGCTTCCCACGCCCAAGGAGGTCACCACGAGTCTACCGCCTTCGAGAATGGTCGCACCGGTGTAAAGATTCGTCCCGGAAAGCACCAACGTGCCATTACCTGTCTTCGTGAGGTTGGAGGCATTGAAGCCACCATCGCCGTAGACCGCATTCGCCAACGTCAGGGTTCCGGCTTCCACGCCGATCGTCGTATCTCCATCCAAACCGATGGTCATCGTCAAAGCGTTGGCGCCCGCCAAGTTCCGGATAGCTCCCTGCCCACCGACACCCGTGCCCACCACGTGCAGGTGCTCGAACGCCGTGATGTCGCCTTGGAGCGCCAGCGTCGCGCCATTGCGGATCCAAGTCATCGTCGCCCCATTCAGCCCCCCCGTCCCCAGCGCGGCGCTGTTCGCGGCGACCAAGGTGCCGGCCTTGACGTCCGTCACGCCTAGGTAGTTGCCGGCGCCCGCCAAGACCCATGTCCCGACGCCTTCTTTGTTCACATGGATGGTGGTCACACCGGGCAAATCGTTGATGCCGGCGGTGAAGGTGTTGGCCCCGGCATTGAGGCCGGTCAAGGTCAGGGTGCGTGCGCCCGGAGACTCCCACCAATTAGGCATCTGGGCACGCGAGAAAACCAAGGTTGCATCGATGGTGCTACCTGAGGCGTCGATGGTGCCACCGCCACCGTTGGTGCTCAGGCGGATCGCCCGATCCGTGGTTTGCGCGGTGGAGCCCGCGAACTTCAAGACGCCCCCGCGGAAGAGCAGACCGATACGGTCGTTGTTGGTGTCGCCCGTGCCCAAGCCCAAACTGCTAGGCACGCCGTTGTCCGCCAAGAAGGCGACCTGCAACACGCCGCCAGCCAGGGTCGTTACGCCGGAATAATCGCTTATTCCTGACAAAGTGAAGGCACCGACGCCCGACTTGATGAGGTTCAAGGACGTATCGCCGTTCGTCCCCGTGTTGCCCCCGTTGCCGTAACCATTGTCGGTGATGACGCCCCCGAAATCGCCGGCTTGAACCGTCAGGTTGTTGACCGCGATGGCCGCGCCACCCGCATAGCCGCTCCAGTTTGCGGAATTACGGATGACACCGTTGCCGTTGAGTTCCCCGACGGTCACGGCGGTGTTCCAAAGCTCAAAGACCCCCAAACCGTTCACGTTCAGGCGCAAGCCCGTCTTCCAGGGATTCCAACCGTCCGTCCGGACGAGGCCATCGTACACCACCAAGTTATCCAAGCCGCTCATGCTACCATTGAAAATCGCGCTGCCCGAACCTGTTTTCACGAGGGTACCCGCCCCAGCGATGGTTTGCCCCGTGGCGGTGGAAAAATCGTTGCCGCGGTTGATCTCCAAGGTCGCTCCGGTCGCGATCGTGATGGCGCCAGTGCCGATGGTGCCGACGGTGCCGCCATCGCCGACCTGCAGCGTTCCCGCCGCGACCTGCGTGGTGCCGGTATAGGTATTGGCGCCGAGGAACACGATCGTCCCCGTGCCTTCCTTGACGAGGTTGGCCGCGGCGACGCCGTTGGCGATGATGCCGTCAAAAGTCCCGCTGCCGTTATCCACGCCGATGGCCATCGCCTGGTAGCCAGCGCCAGGATAGCCGGATTTGACCGTGCCCGCACCACTGAGGCGATTGACGCGGACGTTAGCCTCGACGCCATTGAAGACGGCCCCCGCCGCGACGTTCAGGTCGGACTTGTTGTTGGTCCAGACCTCGTTGCCGTTGGAGCCACCCGTGAAGACGCCTTCCTGCACGTCGATGAGCGCGCCCGCATCGAGGGCGAACGTCGCGACGCCTGCTCCCCAAATGATGCCGCCGGTACCGGTCTTGCGGAGCGTGCCCCCGCCCGAAAACAGCGTCGAAGCGCTGTTGCGCTCCCCGCTGCCGCCAACGCTGAATTCCAGGAGCGTACCCGCGGCCACGGCGTGTGAAGGGGAAGCGTAGGTGCTCTGGTAGATCAAGGTACCGGCGGCGAGCGTGACCGCACCGCCGAAGCTGCTGGCGGCGGAGAGACGGAGCGTGCCATTGCCTGCCTTGGTCAGCGTTCCGGCGGACGCGCCTTCCCAGGACCAGAAGGTGAGCGCACCGGTGACATCCAACGTGCTGCCGTCGCCGACCGTGAACGTGCGGTTACCCTGCAGGTTCAGTTGCGAAGCGATGGTCGAAAGGGCCGCGCCACCCACGGTGACGTCCGAACTGAGGAGGACGTTGCCCCAATCGCCACCATAAACGAGCCCACGGGAGCTGAGCGTGCCGCCGTTGAGCGCCAGGCCGGACCGGAATTGGGTCACTCCTCCCGACGTGCTCAGCGTGGCGCCCGCACCGACCACGAGGGCGCCGTTCGCGCCGCCCGCACCCCAAGGATTACCCGTCACCCAGTCGCCGCCGGGCAGTTCCACGACGCCTGCGTTGACCGTGGTGGTTCCGTCGTAGGTGATGGTCCCGGTCAGGGTCATCGTACCGCCGCCGGTCTTCGTGAGCGCGACCCCGTTGCCGGTGATCGCCGCGCTGACGAGCAGGTCGGTCACCGCGGCCCCATCGGCGACGTCGATGGCCCAATTGGCGTAACCTCCGTCGGCACGCAGGTTGATGCGGCCCGAGATGACCGCGCTGTTCGCGGCGGCGTTCGTGGTCAGCGCAGTCCGGTTCCATTGGAAAGCATGGCCGTCGGCGGTGCTCGTACCGCCATTGGTCTGGAGTTCACCCCCGGTCATGCTGATGCCGCCCGTGATGTTCCAGATGTGCGAGGACGATGTCTCCGCCTTCACCAGGCCACCGTTGATGGTCAGGGCGGTGAGTTGGTTGAAGAAGCCGAAGCCCGTGCCGTCGCCGGTGGTCACCACGGTGGCGCCCGCGTTCACCGTCAGCGCACCGCCGATCCGGCCGTTTCCGCCGCTGCCAAGCAGGGAGAGGGTCCCGCCGTTGACCGTGGTGCCACCCGTGTAGCCGTTGACCACATTCAAGACCAGCGTGCCGTTGCCGACCTTGGTCAACCCGAAGTTACCACCGTCTTCGTAGAAGCCCGAGACCGTGAGCGTGTCCGCGTCGACTCCGACGGTGGTGTTGGAGCGAAGGCAGTAGCCAGCACCGCCACCGGGGGCGTTGGTCAGGGCATTGTTGCCCGCAAGGCTGCGGACGGCACCGAGGCCGCCACCGCCGGCGCCCCAGACGTGGAAGTGCTCGTCGAGGCTGATGCCACCCTGCAGGGCGAGGGTGGCGCCGTCGCGGATGAAGCTCATCGTCTCCCCGGCGTGGCCGCCGGCGCCGAGCGCCGTGTTGCTCGCCGCGATCAGCGTGCCCGCGGCGATGTCGGTGACGCCGTCGTAACTGTTCGCACCGGCGAGCACGATCGTGCCGCCGCCGTTTTTGACTAAGCCACCCCGTCCCGCCGAGTCGAAGGCACCGCGCTTGAGCACGTTGGTCAGCTCGAGTCGGCTACCGTTGTCGACGGTGATGCTGTTGTTGTTCCCGTTGAGACCGAAACTCACCCCGATGGTCGAGGTCACCCCGCCGCCGGCGGTGATCTGCTCGTTGCCGTTGAAGAGAAAGAGCGCGCCGCGGCTATCATCGTTGGCGCCGCCGGTGACCACGCCACCGTTGAGGTAGAAGTTCGTGATGCCGTTCGCGAAACCGGCGACGGGGTCCATGGACAGCGTACCGCCGGCGTTCAGGGTCAGGGAGGCGATGTTGCGCTGGGCTTCGCCGTAGCCGTTGACGCCGCAGAAGACCCATTGATCGTTGGCGTAGAGGGTGGCGCCGTTATTCACGACCACCGCGCCGGTGCCCAGTTTACTTCGGGTGGCGGTCAGGGTGCCGCCATTGATCGTGGTGCCGCCGGCGTAGGTGTTGTTGCCCGAAAGGATGAGGGTGCCGGCGCCGGACTTCGCGACCGAGCCCGTTCCGGAAATCCCATAGGCGACCGTGGCGGAACCAGCGGTCACGCGGAACTCGGTGGCGGCGTTGTTCGCCAGCCCCCTGTCCCTCATGCCGGAAAGGCCGGCGTCTTCGAGGATGAGCAGGCCGGCGTCGACCGTGAAGCCGCCGATCTCGTTCACGCCGCTGATCTTCATGGTGCCCGCGCCCGTCTTGGTGGCATACCCCCATGAGTTGTTGTCGTAATGGCCGAGCTTGCCCGAGATCAGGAGATCGACATCGCTGCCGCCGTTGACATCGGCGACCGCAAAGGTGCGGTTCTCCGCGCTGACGACGCGGACATCGGCCGAGATGGTCGACATCGACGAGCCACCGACGGTGATGTCGCCGCGGAGCTGGTAGTTGCCTAGGTTCGCGGCCGGCGCGCTGGTGGCGGCGAGTTCACCGCCGTTCAGGACGAGCGCGCCCAAGGACAGCGAGGTGTTGGCCGCGGCCCCATTCGTGAACTTGGCGCCGGCGGCGATGGTCGGAAGGAAGCGGCCGTCCTTGACCGACCCGGTGAAGTTGAGCGTCGCTCCGGCCTCGAGGGAAAGGTTGCCGTTGGCGAGGTTGATGTTCGGGGCGCTGAGGGTGGAGACGACCCCGCCGGTGACCGTGGTGACATCGTCGAAATACCAGTTGCCATAGGTGGGATCACCACCGGTGCCGCCGAGCTCGCCGCCGGCCAAGGTTAGGTTCCGGATGTGGGAATGGCCATCCAACGTGAGGAGGCCACCCGCGTTGATCCGGGTCGACGCGACGTTCCAGTAGCGGTTGAAGTTCCCCGCCGCCATGGAGACGGTGCCGCCGGCATTGATCGTGACCGCTCCCTGCAGCACGCCTTGGGAACCACCCAAGGCCAGCGTGCCGCCGTTGACCGTGGTGCCGCCGTTAAAGGTGTTCGCGCCGGAGAGCGTGAGGACGCCCGCACCCGACTTGACGAGGGCGAGTTCGCCGGTCAACGCCCCGGTGAAGGCGGAGGAGCCGGCCTGCGCCACCGTCAAGGTGACCGCACCACCGCTCGCGGCATTGGTGACCGTGCCGGCGCCTTCGAGTCCCGCGATGGTTTGCTGGTTGCCGTTGAGGTCCAAGATCGCCCCTGCATCGACAGTCAATCGGCTGGTCGTCGGCAAAAGGTCGCGCCCGCCCGTACCTGTGACGGCCGTCGCCAGCAGCTCCAATTCCGCATAGCCGGCGAAACCGTTCTCCTGCGGTCCAAAGACGAACTGCACCGCCGCAACGTCCTTCGCGAGCACGCCGTTAGTCGCCAAGATCGAGGCAAGGTTCAAGCCATTGAAACCAGCCCCTGGATCAAAGCTCACCGCGCTGCCCGCCAGGGTGACGAAGGTCGTGGGATTTTGGACCGTCGCGACCTTGAGGCTGGCCAAGTTGAGCGCGTCGCGGCCTGAATCGTTCCAGGTCCCATAGAGTTTGGCTCCCACCAAGTCATACCCAAGCGGGGCCGAATTCGTCGGTAAATTGAAGGTTATCTCCTGACCGCTGTTGACGCTATACGCAGAGGCCGCCCCCGCCACCGCCAAACCATCCGTCAAACTCGCCACGGTGCCGCTGCCTTCCGCGGCACCACCACCGACATCGGAGCTGGGCGCCACACCCGCGAGTCGATTCGCGGGATCGGCGGCGAAGGCCACGCCCGTGGCGGTGGCAATCGTCGCAGCCACGGTGGTAGCGGTGCTGCGGCTGACCAATTTCAAGGTGCCACCCGCGACGCGGGTATCGCCACCATGCGCACTGGCGCCTACCAGGCTGAGCACACCCTGCCCGGCCTTGGTCAAGCCGGCGGTGTTGGACGCGGCGATGCCATCGAGCGAATAATTGAGGCCGGCGGCTTCGAGCACGACCGCAGCCGTGCTGTTCTTGATGCGGGGGCCCCAAGCCACGCCGGTGGAGTTGGCGGTCAACCGCAAGGTTCCACCCGTGAAGGTCAGGTCTCCGCTGCCCAAGGCGCCCGCGGCATCGGCGACGACGACGCCTTCCGCCAAATTGGTCCCACCCGCGTAAGTGTTCGTCCCTGTGAGCGTCAACCAACCGCTCCCCGTCTTCAGCAACTGGCCGGAGCCGCTCAACACGCCGGAGAGGATCGCCCCACCGGTCGGGGTCTGCAACTCGTTCACCCCCGCGGCCAAGACGAGGCTATTGGAAATCAGGAGATCGCGCACGAGCGTGGCGCCATCGCCCGCATCCGCCAAGGTGGTGAAGTTGGCCGCGGTGCCGTCGCCTCGACCCTGTCGATCGAGCCCGAAACCGAAACCGGTCGCCCAGATGTCCACACCGCTGTAGCCTGCTCCGCCCGCCGCGTTCATGAAGCGGGCGTCGATCCGATGCCAGCCTGCGGAGAGGTCGATGCTGCCCACCGTCACGCTGTTCCACGCACCGTCGTTGAGCAGCACGGTGTCGTTCACCTTCAGCCAAGCCGCGTCGTCCACGGCCTCACCGAACGTCCAGCGCCCCGCCGTGGCGGCATAGACGTAACCGGAATAGTTCCATTGCTGATTATTGCCCCACCCGGCGTTTGTGTTCGCCATCGTGGTGGTCAAACGCGTGGCGGTGCGAGGGTTGGCTTGATTCGGATCCAAGGACCCGACCGTCAATCGGCCTTCATGGAGGCCCGGCAAGGCGTTCAGGACGAGCTTGCCGGCATTAAGTGTCAACGTGCCCGTCCCGAGAGCCGCATCGTTCCTGAGCGAAAGGGTGCCTGCGTTGAGGACGACCCCGCCGCTGTGGACGCTGGCCCCAGCCAAGGCGAGCACGCCGGTTCCCGTCTTGGTGATGACACCCCCACGGACGTTGCCCGTGAGATTCAAAGTGGAACCGGCATCGACCTGGACCGCGACGGTGGCATCCAGATTCAAGCGCGCGGCGCTGATGGTCGAAGTGGTCGCGCCCGTCGCGAGCAAGAGGCCGTCGATCGTCCATCCGCCCCACTGGCCATTGACGGCGGTGGCCCCCAGTTCGCCACCGGCCAAGGTGAGGTTCTGGACGTGGGAATGGCCGTTGATCGTCAATAGTCCGCCCGCGTTGATGCGGGTGGAGCTGACCGCCCAATAAGCGTTGTCGACGCCCCCGGGTTGGTTCACGACGACTTGGCCACCGTTGATGACGATATCGCCGGCCAAACCACCCGTCAGGGCGCCGTTGATCGTCAAGGTCGCGCCGCTCGCATAGGCGTCGCCGGCGCTGTAAGTGTAATTGGCCGCATTCCACGCGTCGCCACCCGTGACGGTGATGACTCCCGCCACGCTCGCGGCACTCAGCGTGCCGGTCCGGAACGAGAGGTAAGGATTCATCCCTCCATCGAAATGCAGCGTCGAACCGGACCCGCCAATCACCGCGAGCCCCAGGTTGGTGCTGGGGTTGTCGACCAAGCCTTGCAGGACGCTGCCCCCGAAACCCCAGCTGACCGACGAGCCCGAAGCGTACGAGCCAGTGGTGCTCACCGGCGAGGCCAACGCCGTCGCGCCCGGGACCGCCGCGCCACCCGCGGCCGTCCACGCCGCGTTGGCCAAGCCCACGTAGGAACCACCCACACCGCCACCCCAGGTGGCATTCCCACCCTGCAAGGTCAGGTACGCCGGCCCGACAATCTGCTGCCCTACCAGACTGGTGAGATCGAAATGCATGTACTGACCATCGCCCGCCGCCCCTCGCCAATAGAGTCGGCCACCGCCGTTAGCTGAATTGAAGGCTGCGTTGCCGCCCTGATAGTCCGCGTAGTCGGTGGCGAAGATCACCCGGGAGGCGGCATTGCTGACTTGGATGCCGTCGAAACTCAATGTTTCGCCGGATAGCTTCGGAGCGGCGACCGCGAGGAGTGCGGCGGCCACGAGGGTGGCACGGGAGACACGGCTGGAAGCACGAAGGCGGGAGGTCATCGGATAAGGGGGCCGCGCGGGTAGGCGCAGACTTTGAATTGGGGTTCTGGAATCCTAGGCCGCCCCACCCACCGAGCAATATATAAGAATCATAAACCGTGCTCCATTTTCGGTCGTATAATACATAATAACGCCCCACCCATCTCGCGCTTGGTTTCGTCACCCGGGCGCCTACCAACTTCCCGGTCCCCGCTTCCCCTTTGCCTCCTGTCTCTAAGGTAGGGTCGGCACTGCGTGCCGACCTAGTTGCCTCGATTCTCCTAGGATAGCACGCAGTGCTATCCCTACCTGTAGCAGCGTTTGCACTTTTGCACAGGCCCTGGGCCGATTTGCACCTTTGCACCTTCCTGCCATCCCCTATCCCCCAACCGCTATCCCCTCAAAATGCCTCGAGGATAGCACGCAGTGCTATCCCTACCTGTAGCAACCTTTGCACCCGCTCGCGGGCTACACGCGCAAGCCCGTCGCGAAGGTGATGCCGAGGGAATCGGCCACCGCCCGCAGGATTTCGATCTCGGCGGCTTCGGCGACGTCGTCATGCAACATGGCGACGCCGCAGGCCCGCACGAAGCGACGGCGCTCGAAGACGCTTTGGGCGGCGATCACGGCCAAGGCTTCATCGACTTTCTGGAGGTCAACCTCCGACTCCGGCAAGATGGTGGTCGCCAGGTCCGGCCGGGCAAGCTCCGCGACGCCCAAGGCAAAGGCTTCCTGCTGCGCTTGCGCGGTTTCGCGCGAGGTGCGCACCACGGCCGAGAGGACCAAGGCATAGCTGACCGAGAGGCCAACCAAGGGCGGCGGGCCGGAACGCGCGACGTCATCGAGGTACCGGCGCATCGAGGCCTGCACCAACAAGACGATGAGGCCGTCGTTCGCATCAAAGCCGACTTTCTGGATGGCGAGACGGAATAGCGCCAGCTGGGCCTTGGAGAGCTGGCGTAAAGCCGGCATCGAAAGGTCAAGCAGCGGCACGCGCGAACCGGCGGGCAAGGCCTGCAGCAACGGGGACAAACGGAGGGCCTCCGCAATAACTTCCCCTCCGGCCAACCCCCGGGCCGTGACCAACTGCTGCGCGCGCAGTTCGGGATTCTGACGGAGGATGAGGCCAAGGACGATGGCCATGGCCCCGATGGAATCCGCTGCCGAAGCCCGGAGTTCCATCGGCAAGGTGCCCTGAAAGCCGACGGCTTCCTGGATTTCGAGGTTCGTCGGGATGCGGTGAGCACGGGCCGGGCGGACGGGCGGCGGGATCGCCGCGGCAGACTGAAGACCTGAGAGGCCAGCCACGGGATCGTCGGAGACACCGACCGGGTCGACGTCGGGAATCACCCCATCAAACGTCGGCTGCAAGCGGCGGATGCGCTCCCCGATCGGCGGATGCGAGGAGAAGATGAACTCCATGAAGCCGCCTGTGGACGAAAAGAATAGGTGCTGCGATTCCAGCTCGGTCGTCGAGGCCTCACGCTGGCCGACCTTAAGCCCCGCGATCTTCTTCAACGCCCCGGCCAAGCCATCGGGATTGCGCGTGAACTGCACGGCGGAGGCATCCGCGAGGAATTCCCGCTGCCGGGAGACCGACGCTTGGATGATCCGCGCGAAGAGGACGCCGCCCAACCCCAGCAGGAAGATGACGAGACCAGCCATGGCGAGCGGAACGCCGACCTTGGCGCTGTCCTTGCCTCTCGCATGCCGCATCAGGCGCATCAAGATGTAGCCGAGCTGCGAGAGCGCCGTCAGGCCGGCGATGGTGCCGATGATGCGCAGGTTGAGCTTCATGTCGCCATTACCGATGTGGCTGAACTCGTGCGCGATCACGCCCTGAAGTTCGTCGCGGGTGAGATGGGTCAACGCCCCCCGGGTCACGGCCACGGCGGCGTCCTGCGGATTGTTCCCCGCGGCGAAGGCGTTGATCGTGCTGTCGTGGTCGACGACGTAACAGGCCGGTTTCGGTAGCCCCGCGGCCAAGGACATTTCCTCGACGATGTTCAGGTAACGGCGCTCCGCCAAGTCCTTGGTGTGCGGCGAAACCGGCCGACCGCCGAGGCTCTGCGCGACGAAGGCACCGCCTTGGGCGAGTTCGGAGACGCGCACCCAACTGGTCCCCAGGATGACCACCAAGGCCGTCCCCGACGTGGCGAAGAAGAGCTTAGGCTGGAACCAATCAAGTTCGCCACCATCCATCCCATAGGCCTTCGCATAGACGGCGATCGCATACAGGCTGCCGGTCAGCATCAACACGGCCAACACCAAGAGCACGACGAGCTTTGTCGTACGTCCACGGGCCTCATCCTGGGCCCGGAAGAAATTCATGGTGGCCGCCATGGGGCGACTTAGGGGTTAGGCGACCGGCGGCTCAGCGAAGAGACGACGATACGCGGCCGTGACCATCAGGGCTTGCAGCGGAAGGGTCGCGAAGATGCCGATGAAACAAGCGATGAAACCGAGTTGTGAAACGAGGTTGGCCACGAAGAGGAGGAGAAAGGCCCAGCCCCAATGCGCAGTGACGGCCTGGCGACTCATCTCCAAGCACTCCCAGAAGGTGCCGCGACGGTCCGCCAGGAGGCTCCACGACCAGCTCCATGCAATCGCCAGGTAATAACCCGGCAGGAAGCACATCAGGAAGCCGACCACCAAGAAGGGGAGCATGACGACCAACATCAGCCACGAGGAACCGAACTGCTCAAAGCCGCTGAAGAGGTCTTCCATGCCTGCAGGCTGTCCATTCAAGGCCTTCTCGCAGAAGCGGCTCAGGCCGATGGTAAGAGGCGGAATGGTGATCAGGAAGCAGCAGAGGAACGCATACACCACGTGGACCAGGACGATGTTCCAGAAATCACGCTTCAGAGCGTTAAAGGCCTGGGTCAGGCATGCACCGATATCGAAGGGGTTCTGCGCAGTCCGGGCCCGCTGGACGCGACCGAGTTGCTCGGGATTGAGGGTGGCGAAAAGTCCCATGGGAAACGGCGGTCGGGTGGCTTAGAACTTCACCGTTGGAGCGGCCTTCTCGGCTTCGTTCTCGATCTTGAAGAACTCGGCCGGCAGGAAACCAAAGGCGTTCGCGACGAAGACGTTCGGGAAGACTTCGCGGGAGGTATTGTACTCGAGGACGGAGTCGTTGAAGGCCTGGCGAGAGAAGGCGATGCGGTTCTCGGTCGAAGCGAGTTCTTCCATGAGGGTACGCATGGTGGCGTCGGCCTTGAGTTCAGGGTAGTTCTCGGAGACGACCATGAGCCGACCGAGGGCGCCGCTCAGTCCGGACTCGGCCTGCGCAAGGTCGCGCATGGCGGCCGGGTCGGTCGGGTTACCGGCGAAACGGACGTTGGCCTGCGTGGCCTTGGCACGGGCTTCGATGACCGCGGTCAGCGTGCCGCTTTCATGGGCCATGTAACCCTTGGCGGTTTCGACGAGGTTTGGGATGAGGTCGTGGCGACGCTTCAGCTGCACATCCACCTGGGCGAAGGCGTTCTTGAAGCGGTTCCGCAACCCGACGAGGGTGTTGTAGATGCCGACCAGGAAGAAGCCGACGAAAACGAGGACGGCGAGGAGGACGAGGAGCGCGATGACGAGGGGACCCATAATGCGGTTAACCTACCCCCTCCCCCGTCCGCCGCAAGTCCGACCGCAGAGTGGAGTATTATAAATAGACACTTCCTTTCCAGAAAACCCGCCCTTCTCCCGAATTTAAGCGAGTTCGGAGAGCTTCCGGCAGACTTCGTCGATCAGGAAGGCCGGGGTCGAGGCACCCGCGGTCACACCGACGACGCCGTACCGGCCCAAGGCGCCGAAATCGAGCTCGGCCGCGGTCTCGACGTGGTAACAGGGCATGCCCTGGATTTCGACGAGCTTGGCCAACTTGACGGTGTTCGCGGAATGGCGTCCACCGATCACGACGATGGCCTGGCAGCCTTGCCGCTGGAGGTCGCCGATATCCGCCTGGCGATCCTTGGTGGCGCCACAGATGGTATCGAAGATGAGCGTCGCCGGGAAACGGGCCTTCAGCCGCGCCGCAAGTTTCTCGAACTCGTCCGTGAACATGGTCGACTGCGAGACCATGCAGACTTTGTCGCCCAGTTCCGGCAAGGCATCGATGTCCGCCGCGCCGGAGATGACGTGCCCCTGACCTTCGGCGTAACCGAGGAGGCCGATGACTTCCGGGTGCTTGGGGTCGCCGAAGATGACCGTCCGGAAGCCTTTCTTGGCATGCATCCGGACTTTGCCGGCGATGATGCCGACGTCCGGACAGGTGGCGTCGCGGAACTCCATGCCGAGCGACTTGAGGTACTCGCGGCGTTCCGGCGAAATGCCATGCGCACGCACCACCATGACGGCGTTCGCATCGGTGGCGCGGTTCACGTCCAGCTTCGCTTCGCTGGTGTAGTCGCCGACTTCGCGGATGCCCTCGCCGGTCAGGACCTCCATCATCTGGCGGTTGTGGATCAGCGGGCCATCCGTATACACGGGGTGGCGGCCTTTCTGGGCATACTCACGCGCGATATCGATGGCGCGCTCGACGCCCCAACAGAAACCCGCGGATTTGGCTCGGATGACCTTCACGGCTCCCACGGTGGCGGGAAGCCGGCGTGGTTCAAGCAAAGTCGAGCGATGGCTTACTTGGCCGGGACGCCCCAGACTTCGGCTTCGACGTAATCGTTCGAGGGGCCGGCGGAATTACCCTTGGAATGGAAGCGGACATAGCGACCTTTGACGGCCGCCACGGGGATCACGCGGCCTTCGTTGGACTCGTAATAGCAGTAGTCCTTGCCCTTGCCGAAACCAAGCTCGTCGGTGGCGTCGTTGTTATAGACGGTGGTGACGTCCTTCTTGAACTCGGGGTCATCGGAGATCTGGATGACGACGCTGAAGTAAACGCGGCGCTCACGGTGGAAATGCCACACGGCCAGGGCATGGATGACCGAAGCCGAGGGAAGCTCGACCTGCACCCAGTGATGGCCACGCGGGAGTTCCACTTCGAAGCCTTCTTCCCCACCCTTGTCACCGTCGGTGACATACGAGAAGTCGCCGGCGGCGGCTTCCTTCGCGCTCGAGGTCACCGGCGCGCCTTTCGCCAGGTTCACGGCTTCCGCCGGGACCTTCGGGAGGACGCGCGGGGTCTTGGAGACGGGCTCCAAGTTGTCGATCTTCATGGGCTTGGGGGTGCCGAGGGCGACGGACTTCGGCAGGACAAGCGGCAAGGTCTTCTCTTCGGCGACGAGCGCGAGGGGCAAAACGAGTAGGCCAAGGGCGAGGGTCTTCAGGGACATGGGATTAAGACAAGCGATTATGCGAAAAGTTTCAAGCCCGCGGGGCATCTAGAGTCTTTACCCGACGATGCTTGAGGGGAAAACGGAGCGTGACGGTGGTCCCGACGTTCGGGGTGCTTTGGATATCCACCGTGCCGCCATGGGCCCGCAGGATGCGCAAGAGGATTAACATGCCCAACCCGCCCCCCGAGGCCTTGGTGGTGTAATAGGCATCGAAGACGCGGGTGAGCTTATCGGCGGGGATGCCGACGCCCGTGTCCTTGACCGAAAGCACGACCCACTCGTCGTCCGCTTCGAGGTGAATGAAGATCTCGCCGCCCCGGTCCATGGCTTCGAGGGCGTTCTTCATGACGTTGAAGAGGGCCTGCTTGACCTGATTGCGGTCCGCCATGATCAGCGGGATGTCGTTCGCGACGTCGACCGCGACGCGGATGCCCAACTGACCACACTGATCCTTCAGAAGGTTCATGGTCTCCGCGACGACGGTGACGAGGTCGGCGTCCACCAGATCGGGCGGGGCATGCCGCACGGCGCCGAGGAAGTCGCGCACGATGCCATCGAGGCGCGTGATTTCGGAACGGCAGACTTGCGCGGCGTTGCGGACCTTCTCCGCGGCCAGGCTGTCCCCGAGCTTCTCGGCTTCGCGCTGCAGGAGCTGCAGGTGAATGCCGATCGCGTTCAACGGATTCCCGACTTCATGCGCCACGCCGGCGGCGAGGGCGACGATGGAGTCGATGCGCTCGCTTTCGACGCGGTCTTCGGTCTGCACACGCTCCGCCGTGATGTCGCTCAGGACGGCGACGCGACGCGCGCGCTCCGCATCCTGCGAACCGCCGACGTGGGCCAGGTGCAGACGCAGGACGCGGGCTTCCGGATAACGGACTTCGACCTCGCGGGTCAGGGCCTCGACCGCCACAGGCATGTCCAAGGCCTTGGCGATGTCCGGCGAGACACGGCGCAACTCCGACCCGTTCACGGCTTCTTCGCTGACGCCCAAGAGGCGCACGGCAGCGGTGTTCGCATACTCGATCGAGCCGTCATGCGAGAGGACGATGACGCCTTCACGGAGGGTGTCCAAGACGGTCTCCATGAGGTCGCGCTCACGCTCGAGGCGGCGCGCGAGGATCGCGAGGTTCTGCGCATCGAGCTCATCGATGCGCCCCAAGACGCGGTCCAACGGCCTGAAACGACGGCGCGACATGGTCAGCGGGCCGGCGCGGCGAGGCGCGCGGCCAGGGTGGCGATGAGCTGCTGCGCGACGACGGCCTTGGTCGCCGGGCCGAGGGCCTGACGGAACCCATCGCGGCCCAGCAAAATGAGGCGGTTCAAGTCGCTGCCGAACGCGCCATCGGGCCCGGCCACGGAATTAGCGGCCACGAGGTCGATGCCCTTGCGGTCCAGCTTGGCGAGGGCGTTGGCTTCGACGTTCTCGGTCTCGGCCGCAAAACCGACGAGGAGCTGATCCGGCCGGCGCCGCTGCGCCAAGGTGGCCAAGATGTCCGGGACGGGCTCGAACTCGACGGTGAGGCCAGCGCCATCCTTCTTGAGCTTCTGCGGGTGCATGACCTTGGGGCGCCAATCGCTGACGGCCGCGGTCATGATGAGCACGTCGCAAGGGCCGAAGAGGGCATCCGTCTGCCGGAGCATCTCGTCCGCGGTGACGACCGGATAGAGCATCACGCCTGCTGGCTCGGGCAAGGCCACCGGACCCGAAACCAGGTCCACCGTCCAGCCCGCCGCCTTCGCCGCCGCAGCGATGGCAAAACCCATCTTCCCCGTGGAGGGGTTGCTGACGAACCGTACCGGATCGAAGAACTCACGGGTCGGTCCAGCGGTGATGAGACAACGGATAGCCAAGGGCGTAAAGGGGAGACGACTACTTTGACCAATCCCCCCGCTGAAAACAAGG
>Ga0255108_1000060_pt1 | contig 31341 bp, 27 predicted proteins | sample Law_Miss_RepA_8h_FD_188469 | JGI IMG/M metagenome (GOLD analysis project Ga0255108, IMG submission 188469) | Freshwater microbial communities from St. Lawrence River, New York, United States - Law_Miss_RepA_8h | ecosystem: Environmental > Aquatic > Freshwater > River | place: USA: New York... | reverse complement strand
GGGGGATGGGAAGTCGCCAAAGGCAAGGGGTCGTGAGGGTTTCATTCCTCTGCTAAGCGCCAAACGCTATCCCCCAACCGCTCGTTAGGTGACGTCTCTCGTCACCCAACAAAAAGCCCCGGCGGGTGCCGGGGCTTCGTTCGGGAGGAAACGGACGCCTTAGGCGACCGTGACTTCCTTGTTCAGGTAGACGTCCTGAATGGTGTGCAAGAGCTTGGCGCCTTCTTCGATCGGACGCTGGAAAGCCTTGCGACCCGAGATGAGGCCCTGGCCACCGGCGCGCTTGTTGATGACGGCCGTCTTGACGGCTTCCGCGAAGTCATTGCTGCCGGAAGGACCGCCGGAGTTGATGAGACCGATGCGGCCCATGTAGCAGTTGGCGACCTGGTAGCGGGTGAGGTCGATCGGGTGGTCGGAAGCGAGGTCGGTGTACATGCGCTTGTCGATCTTGCCGTAGGACGACTCGGTCTGCTGGATGGCGAGGTAGCCACCGTTGTTCTCGGGGAGCTTCTGCTTGATGATGTCAGCGCAGATGGTGACGCCGAGGTGGTTGGCTTGGCCGGTGAGGTCGGCGGACACGTGGTAGTCCTTGTCCTTCTTGAAGGCGTTGTTGCGGGTGTAGCACCAGAGGACGGTGGCCATGCCGAGTTCGTGGGCCTGCTGGAAGGCGGTCGAAACTTCGATGATCTGGCGGTTGGTCTCGGGGGAGCCGAAGTAGATGGTCGCACCGACGGCGGCGCAGCCCATGTCGGCGGCCTGCTTGAGCGTGCCGTACATCACTTGGTCGCCGACGTTCGGGTAGGTGAGCAACTGGTTGTGGTTGATCTTCACCATGAACGGAATCTTGTGCGCGTAGCGGCGGGAGACGCTGCTGAGGACGCCGAAGGTCGAGCAGACCGCGTTGCAACCGCCTTCGATGGCGAGCTTCACGATGTTCTCACCGTCGAAGTAGATCGGGTTCTTGGCGAACGAAGCGCCGGCGGAGTGCTCGATGCCTTGGTCGACCGGGAGGATGGAGACGTAGCCGGTGTTGGCGAGGCGGCCGGAGCCGTAGAGGCGCTGCAGGTTGGCGAGCACGCGGTTGTTGCGGTCCGACGGCGCGAAGGCGTGGTCGACCCAATCGGCGCGGGGCAGGTGGATCTGCTCCTTCTTGATCTTCGGGTTGCTGAATCCGAGGAGGGATTCCGCATCGTTGCCGAGGAGTTTCTGGATTTCGCTGTAGTTGCTCATGGTGCTGGGAAGTGGGTGGGTTCGTCGATACGAACGAACCCCCTCAAAAGGGCGAGTCCGAGGGCGGGCATCAAGCCAGAATTCATAATCCACCATAAAAGCCGCTGGCGGGGCTTTCAAGTGGCCGAAAATGGGCGGTCCCTGGCTAAATCTGCCAATCGTCGCCGGAGGCCGAAGCCGGGGCGGGAAGGCCAGGATGCGGGGCCGTCACGACGCGGAGGACGGCGTCGCCGCCGCCGGCCAAGGAGCGAGCCCGGCGGACCGCCTTGGCGAGCGCCGCGGTTGGGTTGGTGTCATCCCACGGGATGACGTTTTCGGCGCCCACCGCGTCGACGAGGCCGGCGTTCACGAAGATCCGCATCGTGTCGGGCTTCGCCTCGCAAAGGATCAAGTGACGCCCATCCGATTTCAAGGCCTCGGCGAGGTCACGCAAGAGCAGCACGCCGTTGGCATCCAAGTGATGGGCTTCCCGGAACTTCAGCACCAGTACCTTGAGGTTCGGGTCCGCCGACGCGCGGCGCAGGTGTTCGTGGAAGGCTTGGGTCGCACCGAAGTGGAGGCTGCCTTCCACATGGAGGATGGAGATGCCTGTCGACGCTTGGCCCTTGGGGCGTTCACGCAGTTCGCCGGTTTCGGAGAAGTCGTATTCCACGACCTCGGGCTCGGACGTCTTGCGCAGGTAGAACGCGATGGCCACCGCGGTACCGAAGAAGATGGCGATGTCGAGCGGGGCCAGCAGCGCCGTCAGGAAGGTCGCTAAGAAGACGGTGCGGTCCTGCGCCCCGGACTTGAGGATCAATTTGATCGCCGACAGATTCGCCAGCTCGACTTCGGCGAGGATGACCAGGATGCCGAGCGTCGCCAAGGGCACGAGCGCGACCCAGTGGCTGAAGAGGAAGGCGGCGGCGAGGATGAGGAGCCCGGCGAACAAGGAGGCGAAGGCCGTGCGCGCGCCGCTGGCCACGTTGAGCGCGGAACGGCTGATGGAACCCGAGGCGGCCATGCCGCCCGTGAAGGCGCAGGCGAGGTTGGCCATGCCGAGTCCGAAGACCTCTTGGTGTAGGTCGGAAGGTCGGCCCGTCTTGAGGGCCGAGGCGCGGGCATTGGCGGTGCCCTCGATCACGACGAGGACGGCGAGGGCCAAGGCCGGCGAAAAGAGCGTCGAGAGCGTGCGGGCCGAGAAATCAGGCAGGTGTAGGCTGGTGGCCGCGCGGGCGGCGTCGCCGACGAATTTCACCACCTGCCCTTGGGAACCATGATTTAGAGCCACCGATTGCGCGAGGGCGGCTCCGACGGTGGCCACGGTGATGGCGCCGAGGATGGCCTTGCCGACGCCGTAGGGCTTGCGCATGAGCCCGTAGGTGATCCCCGTCACGATGGCTAGGCCGAGATCGGGGTTAAGCAGGCCCTTGCCCAGTTTGACGGCCGCCCAGAGGACTTCAGGCAGGCTTTCCGCTCCATGTTCGCCGGGCAGGCCGATGGTCACGGGGAGCTGCAGCGCGATGACGCGGAGGGCGGCGGCCGCGATGTAGGCCGAGATCACCGTCCGCGGGACGAAGTCGGCGAAACCGCTCAGGCGGAGCCAGGAGGCGAGCAGCAGGAAGACGCCCGCCATGAGCACGAGGGTAGGCAAAGCCGCCGCGCGTTGGTCGGGCGAAATCGCCCCTAGGGTGGCGAAGGCGCCGAGCAGCAGGGCCGCGGAGGCATTGGTGGGTCCCGCGGAAAGGTTGGAGGAGCCCGTGAAGATCGGGGCGATCAGGGCGGCGACGCCGCAGCCGATGAGTCCGCACCAGACCGGCAGGCCGGCTTTCATCGCGAAGGCCATCGACATCGGGAAGGCCAAGAGCGCGACGTTGAGTCCGGCGATCAAGTCCGCCTTGAAGGTCGGTCCGTCCATTTGCGGGACGGCGGAGCGAATCGGGAGGAGCCGCGGGCGCGGTAAGGCGGCCAGCATGCGCCAACCTTGACCGAGCAGGGAGAAGAAGTTTTGGAGGCCCCGGAGCACGGACCTGTTGTTGCCAACCGCGTCGAGGCTTCAACCGATTTCGGCGGGCCTCAGTCGAACGCTTCGGGGTCGAGCTGTTGTATTAGCGATTGTTGCAGCAGTCCAAAGCAGGAGTAGCAGGCCAAGGCGTGGCGTTTCTCGGTCGGCAGCGACTCATCGTCGAGCAGTTCGGAGCTTTCCAGGGCGGAGTCGGGGATGTCGGCGAAGACCAATTCGCGCAGGGCGATGCGGACCGCCGACAGGGCGCGGAGGAAGGCGAATGCTTGGCCGTCGTTCTTCAGCAAGATGACCGCGGGTTCCCCTTTGGCGTTCGCGAAGGCCGTGGCCAGCAGGCGGGCCTCCTCGGCCGCCTGGGAACTCAGGGTTTCCGTCCAAAAGGCGGCCACCTCGGCGTCGCCGTCGGGGATCTTCGCGCGGTTCACCGAGACGCGGGCGGCGGCCGGGGCGATGAGGCGGAGCAGGTCGGTGAGCACGTTGCGCGCCTCCGCCGTCATCGTGAGACGGAGCTCAGCCATCTTTTTCGAGTAAGGCGTTGAGGTGCCACTGTTGGAGTTCGAGCGAGAGCATTTCGGCCCGTTCGCGTTCGCCGGTCCAGACGGTGGCGCGGCCCTCCTCATGCACTTGCAGCATGTATTTCCGAGCCAACGGACGCTGGATGCGCAGCACGTTCATGAACACCATGACCACGTAGCCGGTGAGGTTGATGGGGTCGTTCAGGACGACCACATTCCACTTCGACGCCAGGGCGGGAACCTTCTCAGTCTTGATCTCCGGCTTGATCTTGGGTTTGCCCATGGGGAGTCAGCTCGCTGTCAGAACTAAGGGACAGGAGCAGGTTCCGCAAGCCACCGATGAGCCTTTGGCAAGTTTCTGCGGCCGGGGGCAGGCCCGGGGTGCGCTCGAGTTGGGCGGCGACCCGGGAGAGTTCGATGCAACCCATGAGGGCCAGCATGCCTTTGACCCCGTGGGCTTGGCGCATGACCGCTTCGGGGTCTCCCTGATTCAGGGCGGACTCAAGGTCCGTGACCATTTGGGGGCCATGGCGGAGGAAGGAGCGGGCCGCGCAACGCAGGTCTTCAGCCTCTTCTTCGTCGAGTTCGCCCAAAGCCGCTTGGAATTCGTTGCCGTGGGCGGTGTCCGCGGATTCGCCGGCCAGTTGGTCGATCTTGGCGAGCAAGTCCGAGCCGCGCATCGGCTTGGACAGGTAGCCATCGAACCCGGCCTGCTCGCAACGGACGCGGTCGCTTTCTTGGGTCATGGCCGTGAGCGCCAGGAGGACGGTCCGGCGGCGGCCCGTCTGGAACTCCGCGGAACGGATGCCTTCGGCGACCCCGATCCCATCGACGAGGGGCATTTGGATGTCGAGCACCGCCACGTCGAATTCCTTGATGCCCCAGAGTTCCAGCGCGGCGGCCCCGTCCACGGTCGCATTGACCTCATGGCCGGCGCGTTTGAGGCGGGAGACGGTGACCTCGCGGTTCACTTCATTATCCTCCGCCACGAGGATGCGCAGATGCCGGCGGGGCGGGGCGGCGGGCGTCGTCGCGGGTTGGTCTTCGGGGCCCGGTTGGTGGTTTCCCAATTCGGACCAGAGGGAGGACAGGGTGAGCGGCTTATGGAGCTGCTTGAAGCCGCGGAGTTCGAGGTCGGGCGAGGTCAGCAGGACCACCAGCTCGCGGGGAATGGCCGGCAGCTTTGGGCTGACGTCATCGGGTAAGTCGATGAAGGCCCGGGTGAAGGGTTGCCCTCGCGACGTCGCTTCCTGCCAGGCCTGTTCGGCCAACTCGTTGGTTTCGACGCTGACGCCTTGGCCTTCGCGGTGGCGGATGCACTGCAGCAGCCATTCCCGCAGCGCGGCGCTGCCGCCGGCGATCAGGATGCGTTCGTCGCGGAGCGGTGGCAGCGGTCGGCTGCGTTCGGCTGAGTCGCTGGCCAGCATGAGGGCTGCCGTGAAGCGGCTCCCCTTGTTGGGTTCGCTCTGAACCTTGACGTAGCCATCCATCGCTTGGGTTAGGTTGCGGACGATGGTGAGGCCAAGCCCCGTGCCCCCGAACCGCCGCGTGGTCGAGGCGTCGGCTTGGGTGAAAGGGTCGAAGATGCTTTCCAGCCGGTTCACGGGAATCCCGATCCCGGTGTCCTCCACGACGATGCGGGTGCGCAGGTTTTCCCCGCGGGTTTCGAATTCGAGGTGGCAGTGGACGTGGCCGCTTTCGGTGAACTTGACCGCATTGCCGATCAGGTTGGAAAGGATGCGGCGGAATTTCACCGGATCGCCGAGCACGCTGTGCGGGGCGTCCGGGGCGGTGAGGGCGGCGAACTCGATGCCCTTGCGCCGGGCCTGCTGATGGAATTGCGCCATCGTCTCCTCCAGCGCGCGGATGGGGTTGAAGGGGATCTGTTCGATCGTGATGTGGCCGCGATCGAGGCGGGCGAAGTCGAGCACGTCCTTGACCATCTCCTCCAGGTCCACGGCGCACCGCTGGATTTTTTGGAGCGTCTCCTCGGTGGCGTGGGCGGGCGACTCCAGCGCCGTTTCGCAGAGTCCCTGGATGGCGTTGATCGGATTGCGGATCTCGTGGGTGATGTTGGCGACGAACTGCGATTTCGCGGCCCCGAGTTCCTCGGCTTTCTCGAGGGCGATCCGGAGGCGATTCTGTTCCTTGGTCGAGTCCGTGATGTTGCTGGCGAAGGTCAGGAGCCCGGCAGGCAGGCCATTGCCGCCCTTGATCCGTTCATGCACGACGCTGATATGTCGGGTCGTGCCTTGGAGGTTGGTGAAGTCCATGCCTTGGTGGCGGGCGCTTTGGCCGTGCTGGATGACCTCGGCGTCGAGGGCTTTGAAGCGGGCGGCCGTTTCCGGGGCCAGGATATCCTCGAGGGTGAGGTCCACGGCGGCGCCGCGGTGGGGCAGGCCGATGAATTCGTCGAGGTTGCGGCTGGTGTGGAGGATGCGTCCCGTCAGGTCGCGCAGGATGATGAAGTCCGGCGAGTTATCGATGAGCGTCCGCGCCAGGCTCATCTCCGAGCGCGGGGTCAGCAAGGCGGCGCCGTTGACTTGCGCGTCGTCCGAGAAGATCAGCCAGACTTGGTCCGCATGCTTGGGGTCGGGCTGGAGGATGACGCGGACGGATTTGATTTCCCGGATGCGTTGCGGGTTGCGGGTCTCGAGGATGCCGCTCCAAGCGGACCAGCGGGCGGCGGAAAAGAGCAGGGTGGAGGCGGCCCGCCCGTCGTCGAGTTCGAGGAAGAGGTGGTCGACGTGGGTGCCGGCTTTGACCCAGCGGCCCAAGGTGCGGGTCACCAGCTCGTTGGCATAGAGCACCAAGCCTTGGCGATTGCACACCAAGAAGGGCCATGGGAGGAGGTCCGGCAGCGTCGAAAGGTCCGCCATACGTGGTTAAATAAGATGTCCCGGAGAGTAATGGATACAACAATCGTTATGAGGAAGAATACCTAGTTTCTCGATGTTGCTCGGGATCACCTGCTCGGCCCTGAGGCTGGGTGGTTTCTCTTGGTGTTCGCGGCGCCCTCGAGTACATCCATGGCATGCCGTTCGAACACCATCGTCAGCCCTTGGCCAGCCGGGGTCGTTTTGCCCGTCGGTTGCTCAAGTTTGCCGGCTTCGGGTTGGCCTTCCTGGCGGTCTCGCTGCTGCTTGGGGTGGCGGGCTATCACTGGATTGGCGGCTTGGCTTGGGTGGATGCCTTGTTGGACGCCAGCATGATCCTGGCCGGGATGGGGCCGGTTTCGCCGCTGCCGCGCGCCGCCGCCAAGATTTTTGCTTCGGGCTATGCGCTCTTCAGCGGCGTGGCCTTCCTCTCGACCTTCTCGATTCTGATCGCGCCGATCCTGCACCGCGTCCTGCACCAGTTGCACCTGAACGAGCGGGGCGAGTCGTTGCGACGCAGGCCCTCTCGCACCCGCCTCGGAGAGAGGACGGGCGGAGAAAAGGGTGCTCAGGAAGGGACTTGAACCCTTACGCTTTATGGGCACTAGAACCTGAATCTAGCGTGTCTGCCATTCCACCACCTGAGCGACTAACAAGACGGTTGAGCAAAGGGCTTGGTCTGCGGGTGTCAAGGTCAGGGCTTGCGCAGTGACTTGAGCATGTAGGCGCAGTCGAGGTCTTGGCCGAACTTATGGCCCACGCCTTTGAGCAGGCCTGCGTGCGTGAAACCGCAGGTTTCATGCAATTTCAAGCTGGCGGTCTGCTCACCGGAGATGCGGGCGATCACGGATTGATGCCCCAGCGCCTCGGCTCGGGCGAGGAGTTCGCGGAGCAGGCGCTTCCCGAGTCCCTTGCCGTGGTGTTCATGGTGGATGAAGATCGAGTCCTCAACGGTCGCCGACCAGCCCTGGCGGCTGTTATAAGTCGAGAGGGACCCCCAACCCACGACCTGGCCTTCAACCTCCACCACCAGCACCGGGTGGGCCCGGGAACGCCCTTTGAGCCAATGAATACGGCCTTCTTCGGTCTCTTCGGTGAGGTGCCAGGTGCAGGTACTCGTCCGCACATAGTGATTATAGACCCAGTTGATGGCCTTGGCGTCGGCCTCGTCGGCCAAGCGGATGCGTGCTTCCATGGCCGTCAAGCCTGTCGATTTTAAGCTAATGCGTCCAGCCAAGGAAATCCCGTTGACAGCCGTGTGCGGGAGGGCTTTGTTGGCCGACCTGCCGTATTCCTCGGCCCAAGACCATGAAAGTCTCCTCCTCCCTCAAGTCGCTCAAGAAGCGCCACCCTAATTGCCAGGTCGTCCGTCGCAAAGGTCGCATTTATGTGATCAACAAGACGCACCCTCGCTATAAAGCCCGCCAAGGCTAACCCCTAGCAAACCCCTGATTTATATGAAGAAGGAAGGTCATCCTGAATACAACCCTGTGGTCTTCGTGGACGTCTCCACGAACCGCGAGTTCACCACCCGTTCGACCCTCAAGTCGAAGGAAACCAAGGTCATCGACGGCGTGGAGCACTTCGTGATCCGCCGTGAAGTGACCATGGATTCCCACCCGGCCTACACCGGCGAGAAGCGCTTCGTCGACTCCGCTGGCCGCGTCGAGAAGTTCAACTCGAAGTTCCGCCGCAAGTAAGTCGCCCCCGGCGATTACTCCAAGACCCGCCCGGTTCGCCTGGCGGGTCTTTTGTTTCAGGGGCCCTCGAGGCCCCCTGCGGCCATCCACTCTTTGCATAAGGTGGGAAAATGCACTTTAATGTGGCCGGCTGTCATGTGGCTACCGGCTCTTGGCCTAGGGGGGGGTATCCGGTGGCGCCTTGTTCACCTAGGGGGGGTGCCAGCTGCGCACGTACCTTAGACTGGTAGACCCCGTGCCAAAGCCCTGCTAGGACTGTCGTAAGTGCAAATCTATCCCAAGGATCTTAACAACGGCTATTTCTGTAAATGCATCACCATCATGGCCCCCCAACCTTATTCACAGGGGGTGTGGATGAACTGTGTACAAAGATAGGGATTTCGACCCCTGCGGGTAATTCGGCAATTTGTGCTTGATTTTGTTTCACCGCTGTAGCAATAGTATCCCCGCTATGAAGCATATCCTACCTATCCTCACCATCACGACCCTCGCTGCCGCTGCCTCTGCCCAGAGCGCCGCTGCTCCGGCCGGTCTCTCCTACAACCGCGTCACGGTCTCCCGTGAAGGTCAGAACAATACCCTGTCGGCTTCGGCCTTCCTCGGTAGCTCGAACGTCCTCGCGACGATCGGCACCTCGACCGCTGGTACGTCCTACGCCCTCGGCTACGTCTTCAAGGGCGTTGGCGCTGGCATCGACGCCACCGTCTCGGTTGGTGCTGGTGACGCATCGAACAACTCTACCGTTGGTTTGAACCTCCGCCGCTCCCTCTCGGAAGTCGTCGCTGGTCTCGAAATCGCCGTCGGTGCTTCCTTCAACTCCGGCGCTGGCGCTGCTCCTTCGACCACCAACCTCACCTACGAATTGGCCTACAACGTCAATAAGCAGTTCCAGGTTGCCTACGGTCTGACGGATCTCGATGCCGCTGGCGTTGAGAACCTCCACACGATCTCGGTTCGCTACAACTTCTAATCTTAGGATTAGAGGCTGAACCTAAGGGCCCCGGAAACGGGGCCCTTTTTGTTGCCCTAGTATTCCAATTGGCCGGGGATTAACTGCGGAACTGCCATAATTTGAGCCCCCTTTGGGCTCTTGGTGGGAGCTAAGCCGTGAGTGCTCAAAAACAGGCTACGCCGTAGCCGACACTAGGGCAGGCCAGCCTAATCCTGACCACGGTCCTACAGGCCCGCGCGGTCGGAGAGGCGGCGGTCCGGTACCTTGCCCCCCTTGGAACGGAAGAACTCGCGGAGGACCTCGGCGCGGGCGTCCGCCATGCGGTTCTTGCGGACATCTTCCGGCGTCAGGAGCTTCTGGCGCTCGGTCATCATCCGGCGCAACTGCATCAACGCGGATTGCTGGAGCTGGCGGACGCGTTCGCGGGTCAGCTTGAACTGCAAGCCGACTTCCTCGAGCGTCAGGGGGCTTTCGCCGTTCAGGCCGAAGCGCAGGGTGATGACTTCCGCCTCGCGTGGCTCGAGGTGGGCGAGCATCTCCGCGATCTCCGTCAGGTCGGATTTGCCGCGGAGATTTTCGAAGGGGGAACGGGCCGATTCGTCCTTCACCAAGTCGCCCAGCGTCGCATCGCCGTCTTCGCCCACGGGTTGGTCGAGCGAGGCCGCGCGGTTGGCGACGGACTTCATGTGCACGACCTTCGACAACGGGATGTCCATCGCCATGGCGATTTCCTCGTTGTTCGGTTCACGTTCGAGCTCCTTGGCGAGTTGGTTGGAGACGCGGCGCATCTGGGCGATGCGATCGACCATGTGCACGGGCAGGCGAATCGTTTTGCCGTTTGAGGCCAGCGCCCGTTTGATGGCCTGCTTGATCCACCAAGCGGCATAGGTGCTGAGCTTGCCGCCTTTATCCGGGTCGAACCGTTCGACGGCCTTGATCAGGCCGAAGTTGCCTTCGCTGATGAGGTCCATCAGCGGTAGGCCGAAGTTGTCGTAGTCCTTGGCGATGCGCACCACCAGGCGCAGGTTCGCCTGGATCATGTGCTGACGCGCGGCTTCGTCGCCTTTGAGCACGCGGCGGGCCAGCGCGGTTTCTTGTTCCAGCGTCAGCAACGGTGTCTTGCCGATCTGGTCGAGGTAACTCCGGATCGGGGAGCGCTCATCCGGGGAAAGCTTTTCCCAGGCTTCGCCAGGCTCGGTCGGGTCAAGGTTGACTTGGGCCGACGGGGGCGGCGGGGCCACGGCCGGCAACGGCTTGAGCTCCTTGTCCTTCTTCGTGGGCTTGGCTTTGGGCACGGAGGTCAGGACTTCAGCCCGGCGGCGAGCCCGAGGGCTCGGAGCACGCCTTTGGACTTGTTGACCGTCTCTTCGTATTCCAACGCCGGCACCGAATCGGCGACGACTCCGGCGCCCGCTTGCATGCTGGCCACGCCATCGCGCAAGGAAGCCGTGCGGATGACGATGCAGGAGTCATGACCGCCATCGAAGCCGAAGTAGCCCACGGCACCGCCGTAGACGCCGCGCCGTTCGCCTTCGAGTTCGGAGATGATCTGCATCGCGCGGACCTTGGGGGCGCCCGAAAGGGTCCCCGCGGGGAAGGTCGCCCGGAAGAGGTCGAAGGCGTCGTGCTTCGGCGAGAGGTCGCCTTCGACCTGGGAGACGATGTGCATCACGTGCGAGTAGCGCTCGATGATGGCATAGGCTGGGACCGTCACGCTGCCCGGCACGCAGACGCGGCCGAGGTCGTTGCGGGCGAGGTCGACCAACATGAGGTGTTCGGCGCGTTCCTTCGGATCCGCCAAGAGGTCGGCTTCCAACTTGCGGTCGGCCGCCTCGTCGATGCCCCGCGGGCGCGTGCCGGCGATCGGCCGGATTTCGCAGCGTCGGCCGGTGAGGCGCACATTGACTTCCGGCGAAGCCCCGACGACGTCGAAGCCGAGGCCCGTCTCGATGACGAACATGTACGGCGACGGGTTGACGTGGCGGAGGACGCGGTAGAGGGCGAGGGGCTCGCCCTTGAAGGGGACATCGGTGCGGCGCGAAAGCACGACCTGCACGCAATCACCGGCGCGGACGTATTCCTGGGTGCGGCGGACGGCCGCTTCGAAGTCGGGTTGGCTGACGTTGGACTGGCCGATGGCGAAGCCCGCGGCGTCGGGCAACTCGGCGGCGTGGGCGGCGCGGGGACCGGTGACGATGGCCTTGAGCGCTTCGAGGTCCTGCTTGGCGGCCAACCAGATCGCATCGGCTTGCTCGGGTGACGTGATGCGCGTGTTGACGATGAGACGCAGGGTCTGACGCGCGTTGTCGAAGGCGACCACCCGGTCGACGAGCATGAAGTGGGTGAGAGGCGTGCCGGCCGGGTCCTTGGCTGGACGAGGAACCGTGGGTTCCGTGCGGTGGATGTATTCGTAACCGACCATGCCAACCATGCCGCCGACAAACGGCGGGAGGCCGGGAACTTGGGCGACGCGGAGACCGGCGACCTCCTTTTTGACGAGTTCCAGCGGGTCGGCGGGGGTGGGGAAGGATTCCTTGCGGCCGTCGCGGTGGACTTTCTCGGTCTTGTCCTCCCAGGAGGTGATGGTGAGGGCCGGGCCCGCACCACAGAAACTGTAGCGACCGATGTGTTCGCCGCCGGTGACCGACTCGAACAGGAAGCTGGCGCCTTGGCTGCGTAGGCGGGCGTAGACCGAGACCGGCGTCTCCAAGTCGGCCATCAGGTCGAGACAGACGGGCACGATATCGCTGGTGCGGGCGAACTCGCGGAAGGCGGCTTGGTCTGGGACTAGGCTCACGGGTTGAAACTAGAGGGATTCCTTGGAGGGAGGAAACTTAATAACCAAGCCGGTGCCCCAAACTTGGTTCAGAAGGCTATCTATCCCTTCGGATTAGCCTGCCAGCGACCCCAGAGGGAAAGCGGGAGCAGACGGCCGTTGCCTTCCTGTTTCAAGGCCAGTTCGCCGATGTCGATCTTACCGCCGAGACCGCTGGTGCATTCCTCGAGCAGGTTATGGCAGAGGATCGAGGACGCGTCGATGGTGTAGACGGTCAAGATCATGAACTGGGCCTGCGGGGAGAGCAGTTCGCGGCAGGAGCGGAGGAGGGGAGCGAGGTCTTGTTCGACCTTCCAGAACTCGCCGGTCGGGCCGCGGCCGAAAGCGGGCGGGTCCATGAGGACCGCCTCGTATTGATTGCCGCGCTTGATCTCGCGCTTCACGAACGTTGGGGCGTCTTCGATGATCCAGCGGATCGGCTCGGCGGTCAGGCCCGAAGCCTCTTGGTTGCGCCGGCCCCATGCCACCGCGGGCTTCGAGGCATCGACGTGCGTCACATGCCAGCCCGCTTGGGCGGCGACGAGCGAAGCGGCCCCGGTATAGCCGAAAAGGTTGAGCAGGCGCGGGCGGTTGGCGCCAGTCGCCTTTTGTTCGGAGAGCCACTTCCAGTGCGGCGATTGTTCGGCGAAGACGCCGAACTGCTTGGAATTATCCATGAAGCGCAACTGCAGCTTCAGTTTGCCCAACTTGGTTTCCCAGTCGCGCGGGCAGTTGCCATTCAGCTTCCAGCGGCCTTCGCGACCGCCTTCTTCGTGGACGGCGACGGCCTTGGCCCATTCGGAGCGCGGTAGGCTTTGGCGCCACCAGGCTTTGGGTTCGCTGCGGACCATGCGGACGCCGCCGATTTCCTCGAGCTTGAGGCCGTCGCCGGTGTCCAGGAGGCGGTGGCCTTCCCAATCGCTGACTAGAACTTGGATGTTCACGTCGGCAATGTGAGCCTTGTTTCGCTCGGAGTGAAGCCCGCTTTTGCTCGCCAAGGATTTCTTCGGCCGCATCAAGGACGCCATGAACCGACTGCTCGCCAGCGCACGCTGGGAGACCAAGGCCTCGGGCCTGGTCGCCCTGGCGAGCGATTGGCCGTCGGCGACGCCCCCGAGGTTGCTCCTGAACGAACCGGCGGTCTTGGTGACTTTGGAGCGGGCCGAGGCGCAGGCTTGGGCCACCCGTTCAGGCTGCTGGATCGAGGGCGACCAAGTGCATTTCTTCCTGTGGAAGCCGCTCTGTCCCGAGGCGACCGACGATAGCCTGCGCGTGCTGGGGCCGTTTAACAACTGGGGGCACAGCGCGGATATGACCCCTTGGACCTTGCACGCGGTTTGTTTGCTCGGCGCCGAGGGGTTCGAGGTGAGCGCCCCGGTCGACGCGGTCTTGGGGACGGCGGCGGCGGTGCCTTTCAAGTTCATCCGCACCGACGGACGCTGGTTGGAACCGCCGCATGACGCCGACAACGTGCAGCGCGACCCCCACGGCAACCGCAACTTGACCGTGGAACGCGCCCGGACCAATCAGCATGTCTACCGTTTCACCGCGACGGGCGCGGCCCCCGAACAACACCCGGTCCGCGTGCTCTTCGAGCAGGATGACCTCGTGGAGTTCTGCGAAGTGCTCGCGTCCGATCCGCTCGACGTCCTCGAGCCGCCGGGGCCGTTCGGGGCGACCGTCTCCGCGCAAGGGACGACTTTCCGGGTCTTCGCCCCGCGCGCGCGCGCCGTCAGCGTGGGCTATTCGCGTCAAGTGTCCGCCGACCTCGCCGTGGCGCCACACCCCGGTTATCTCGAACTGAAGGCCGCCGGGCAGGGCGCCTGGGAAGGCTTCGTCGGTGAAGACCTGACGGATGCGATCTACCTCTTGGATGTCGATGGACGCCGCACATTCGATCCGTGGGCCAAGCGTCTCAGCTTCGATGCGGGCGTGGTCTGCGGCCCCGCCGAATTGGCTGATTTCAAGGATGGTTTCGTCCCGCCCGCGGCCGAAGACCTCGTCATCGTCGAGGCCCACGTCCGTGACTTGCTCGGCCTGGCGGCACCGACGGGCATCCCGGGCTTCCGCGATCTCGCCCAGTGGATTCGACGCGATGGCGCTTACCTCCGTTCGCTCGGCGTGAACGCGTTGGAACTCCTGCCCTGCACGGATTACGAGCGCGGTGGACCCGAGGAATACCATTGGGGTTACATGCCGATTTCGGCGTTCGCTCCGGCGATGCCGTATGCGTGGGACGACGCGTCCGCGGTCAACTCCACCGAAGCCTTCCGCGATCTGGTCCGGGCCTGCCATGAAGCGGGCCTCGCGGTCATCATGGACCTCGTGTTGAACCATTTCGGCGCGCCCAACGCGCTGCAGGCGATCGACCCGAGCTACTATTACCGCGTGGATTCCAAGGGGGAACTCTCGAACTGGAGCGGGTGCGGGAACGACGTCCGCGCCGAGGCGCCGATGTTCCGTCGGCTGGTCTTGGCGTCGCTCCACCATTGGACCCAAACGCTGGGCGTCGATGGGGTCCGGCTTGATCTGGCGGAGTTGCTGGGCACGCCATTGTTGCGGGAGATCGAGGAAGATTTCCGCGGGCAGCGTCCGGAGAAAATCCTCATCGCCGAGCCGTGGAGCTTCCGGGGGCACATCGCCCGCGACCTCGACCACACCACTTGGACGAGTTGGGACGACGCGTTCCGCGAGTTCTTGCCGGCGTACGTCCGCGGCCACGCGCGGGCTGCCGATCTCTTGCACCAGATGGCGGCCTGCGCGTTCCGGCCGGCGGCGCGTTTGCGGTACGCGCAGTCGCACGATGACATGGCTTGGTTGGATCGCATCACCGAACAGCCGGGGGCGGATGCCTTGGAGCCGTCCGCCTCGGATATCCTGCGCACCCGCTTGATGCACGTGATCCTGCTCTGTTCGGCGGGCATTCCGATGCTTTCGGCTGGCCAGGACTTCCTCATGACCAAGCGCGGGGTGGCGAATACCTGGCGGCGCGGCGACCTGAACCAACTGGACCCCGTGCGCTTGGAGCTTTTCCGGGAGGAACACGAATTCGTCGCCCAACTCATCCGCTTCCGTCTCTCGCCGCAGGGGGCTGGCTTGCGTCCGCGGCAGGCCGTCTCGCCTGGTTGGATGCAGGTGAGCCTCCAGCAGGGTGGGGAGGCCTTTGTGGCCGTCCTCAACGCCGATGGCCAATTGGGCCCCGACCGTATTTTGGTGGCCTGCAATCCCCATGGCCGGTCGGTCGAATTACCCTTGCCGGAACTCGTCGAATGGCAGCCCGTCGTGCTCTCGCCGCGTCCGGGCACCCGCCACGCCTCCGCGGAGGCCCCGCAGATCCGTTCGGGTAGCCTTTCGCTTCCCCCTTTGGGCTGTGGAGTTTGGGTTGTTGGGGCCTAAACGCATTCTCCGCTTGCCAATGGGGGGTGGGTCACCCTTTTTCATCCCTTTCCGCTCCCGCGCGAAACCCATCTTCTCAACATACCATGGCCACCAAAGTAGCTATCAACGGATTCGGCCGCATCGGCCGTCTCGTCTTCCGCGCCCTCGTCGAACAGGGCCACCTCGGCACGACCTTCGACGTCGTCGCCGTCGGCGACATCGTCCCTGCGGACAACCTCGCCTACCTCCTGAAGTACGACTCCACGCAGGGTCGCTTCAACGGCACCGTTTCCTCCAAGAAGTCCTCCCCGGACAAGCTGGAAGACGACGTCCTCGTCGTGAACGGCAAGGAAATCCTCGTGGTTTCCGCCAAGACCCCGGCCGAACTCCCTTGGGGTAAGCTCGGCGTCCAGGTCGTCATCGAGTCCACCGGCCTCTTCACCGAAGCCGCCAAGGCCAAGGGTCACCTCGAAGCCGGCGCCAAGAAGGTCATCATCTCCGCTCCGGCCAAGGATGAAGACATCACCGTCGTCATCGGCGTCAACGACGACAAGTACGATGCCGCCACGCACCACATCATCTCCAACGCCTCCTGCACCACGAACTGCCTCGCGCCGCTCGTCCACGTGCTCCTGAAGGAAGGCTTCGGCGTCGCCGAAGGCCTGATGACCACGGTCCACGCTTATACCGCGACCCAGAAGACCGTCGACGGCCCGTCCAAGAAGGATTGGAAGGGTGGCCGCTCCGCCGCGATCAACATCATCCCGTCCGCCACGGGTGCGGCGCGCGCCGTCGCCCTCGTCCTCCCCGAAGTGAAGGGCAAGCTGACCGGCATGGCCTTCCGCGTGCCGACCCCGACCGTCTCGGTCGTCGACCTCACCGTCAAGACCACCAAGGACACCTCCCTCGCCGAGATCAAGGCCGCCCTCAAGAAGGCTTCCGAGACCTACATGAAGGGCATCCTGGCCTACACGGACGAAGAAGTCGTCTCTTCCGACTTCATCCACGACAAGAGCTCGTCGATCTTCGACGCCGGCTCCTCGATCGAGCTGAACAAGAACTTCTTCAAGCTCATCAGCTGGTACGACAACGAATGGGGCTACTCCAACCGCGTCGTCGAGCTGCTCGGTAAGGTCACGGCTAAGCTCTAAGTTCAGTCCGATCCACCCGTTAACAGGCGACCCTCGGGTCGCCTGTTTTGTTTTAGGCTTCCGCGGTGGGGTGGGGCAGGGGGATTGCCGCCAGTTTGGGCCCTCCGCTGGTTTAGCCTTCCCACGGCTGGGGGAACTCCTTTCTCTCCTGCTTTCCGACCATGCCTGTACCATCTCTCCGCGATCTCGGTTCCGTTTCTGGTCTCCGCGCCCTTGTGCGCGTCGACTTCAATGTCCCCCAGGACAAGAAGACCGGTGCCATCACCAATACCCAGCGCATCGCTGCGGCCCTGCCGACCATCAAGTTCCTCCTGGAAGGCGGCGCCTCCCTGGTCCTGATGTCGCACCTTGGCCGTCCGGACGGCAAGGCCGTCGAGAAGTTCTCCCTGCGTCCGGTGGCCGCCGAGCTCGAGAAGCTCCTCGGTCGACCGGTGAAGTTCATCCCGAGCTGCGTCGGCCCGGAAGCCGAAGCCGCTTCCAAGGCCCTCAAGGCCGGCGAAGTCCTGCTCCTGGAAAACCTCCGTTTCCACATCGAAGAAGAGGGCAAGGTGAAGCTCGAAGACGGCACCAGCATGAAGGCCGATCCGGCCAAGGTCGCGGAGTTCCGCGCGTCCCTTTCCCGCCTCGGCGACGTCTACGTCAACGATGCGTTCGGCACCGCCCACCGCGCCCACTCCTCGATGGTTGGCGTCAATTTACCCCGTAAAGCCGCGGGTTTCCTGCTCGAAGCCGAACTCAAGGCCTTCGACACCGTGCTCAACAATCCGCAGCGTCCGTTGCTGGCCATCCTCGGCGGCGCGAAGATCGCCGACAAGATCCCGCTCATCCGCAACCTCATCGAGAAGGCCGACGAAATCATCATCGGTGGCGGGATGGCGTACACCTTCCGCAAGGTCTGCGACGGCATGGAAATCGGCAACTCCCTCTACGACGCCGAAGGCGCCAAGATCGTCCAGGAGCTCCTCGACAAGGCCAAGGCTCGCGGCGTGAAGGTCACCCTCCCGGTCGACTTCAATTGCGGCGACAAGTTCTCGCCCGACTCCAACACGCAGCCTGCGACGATGCAGTCAGGCATCCCGGCTGGTTGGGAAGGCATGGACGCGGGTCCCGAGTCCATCAAGCTCTACGAAGCGGCCATCGGTCGCGCCGGCACCGTCGTCTGGAACGGCCCTTGCGGCGTGTTCGAATTCGATAAGTTCGCGGTTGGTTCCAAGGCCATGGCCGCGGCGGTCGCCCAGGCCACGGCGCGGGGCGCCATCACCATCGTCGGCGGCGGCGATACCGCCACGGCGGCCAAGAAGTTCGGCGTCGATACCAAGGTCTCGCACTGCTCCACCGGCGGTGGTGCCTCCCTCGAGTACCTCGAAGGCAAGGTGCTCCCAGGCGTCGCGGCCCTCTCGGCCTAAAGCCTTCTGAAGCAACAATCTATATAACAAATATGTCTAAGCGTACCCCCCTCATCGCCGGTAACTGGAAGATGAACAAGACCGCCACCGAAGGCGTCGAGCTCGTCAAGGCCATCTCGGCCGCCGTCGGCATCGACCCCAACGTCAACGTCGTCCTCTGCCCGCCCTTCACGGCCCTTTCGGCGGTCGGCGCGGCCATCGAAGGTTCCCACCTCGCCCTCGGCGCGCAGAACCTGCACGACAAGGCCAACGGTGCCTTCACCGGTGAGATCTCGGCTTCCATGCTGCGCGACCTCCACGTCACGCACGTCATCCTCGGCCATAGCGAGCGCCGCAGCATCTTCGGTGAAGACGACGCGTTCGTGAACCGCAAGGTCCACGCCGCCCTGGGCGCTTCCCTGCGTCCGATCTTGTGCGTTGGCGAGCTCCTCGCGGAGCGCGAAGCCAACCAGACCATGGAAGTCGTCCGCCGCCAGGTGGAGAAGGGCTTGGAGGGCGTCCCTGCCGCCAAGGCCGACCACGTCATCATCGCCTACGAGCCGGTCTGGGCGATCGGGACGGGCAAGACGGCGACTCCGGCCATGGCCCAGGAAGTCCACGCCTTCATCCGCAAACTGCTGACCCAGCAGTTCGGCGCCGAGAGCGCTGCCCGCATCCTCATCCTCTACGGTGGCTCGATGAAGCCGGACAACGCCGACGCCCTCTTGGCGGAGCACGATATCGATGGGGGCCTGATTGGCGGAGCCTCCCTCGAAGCCAAGAGCTTCGTCGAACTCGTCCGCTCGGCCTCGAAGTCCGTCGCAAACTAAGTTCCACGACCCAACGGCCCCCTAGGCCGACAGAGGTGATTAGCCCCGCAAGGCCAATCCCTCTGTCGGCCTAATAGTTTGGAACCTGTCCTATGGGGTGGTTTAGGGCGGTGGTGGTGGCGTTATTTGACCGATTTGACTTAAGTCATTGAATTTCATATACTTAAGTCATATAAAAACACTCCATTAACAGGTTTATTGACAGGTTTTGGCCAGCGAGCCCCCTAAAGTCGTCCAAAACCCTTAAAATTTGGGTTGCGAAGGGGGGGCGGCTTTCGTGCCTCTGTGGGCAAAAGCACCACTTCTCGTCCGTTATACCGATGCGTAAGCTCATTAACTTCCTAACCGGCGCCGCACCCCGCGGCAACTTCTTCCGCCGATCGGTCAACAGCGTCCCCCTCCAGGTGCTCATCTGCCTCCTGGTCACCGTCGCCGTCGTCGTCGCCGGCATCAACGAGTACGCCACCAACAAGTATTTGAACGTCGGATACACGCCCGAGCAACCCGTGGCCTTCGACCACTCCTTCCACGCCGGTCCGGATTCCGTGCTCGGTCTGGATTGCCGCTATTGCCACAACGGCGTCGACAAGTCCGCGCACTCGAACGTGCCCACGACCAACACCTGTTGGAATTGCCACAGCCAAGTGAAGTCCGACAGCCCCGCGCTGGCCCTCATCCGGCGCAGCGTCGAGACCGGCGAAGCCGTGCGCTGGGTCAAGGTGCACAAGGTGCCCGATTATGTTTACTTCAACCACGCCGTGCACGTGAACCGTGGCATCAGCTGCGTCGAATGCCACGGCCGCGTCGACAAACAGGTCGTCGTGGGTCAGCAGAAGTCGTTGAACATGTCCTTCTGCCTCGATTGCCACCGCAACCCCGAGCAGTTCCTCCGTCCGGTCGACAAGGTCACCGACCTGGGCTGGAAGGCCGAATCTCCCGCTGCGCAGGCCGCCCAGGGCACGAAGTTCGTGCACGACTGGAAGGTCAATCCTCCCCAGAGCTGCTCGGGCTGCCACCGCTAATCCCCGCCTTTTTCTTCGATGAGCAAGCAAGTCTTCAATCACCCCGCGCCGCAGCCCGGCGAGCCGACCGGTCCTTCGTACTGGCGCAGCCTCGACGAGCGCAACAAGACGCCGGAATTCCGCACCCGCGCCGAGCGTGAGTTCGTCGACGGCGCGGCCGCCATCTCCACGGTCGAGCGCCGCGAGTTCCTCCTGCTCATGGGAGCGTCCTTCGGCCTTGCCGGCTTGGGCCTCGCCGGTTGCCGCGAACCGCGCAACCACACGTTGCCTTACAGCAAGCAGCCCGAGAACACCATCGCCGGTGTCGCGACGTACTACGCTTCTTCCTTCCCCGGTGAACTCGCCAACCAGGCGTTGATCGTCGAGACGCACCAGCACCGCCCGACGAAGGTCGAAGGCAACCCGAGCCACGCCGCCAACGGCACGGCATCGTCCAAGCTCGCCCAAGCGAGCGTGCTTGATCTCTACGACCCCGAGCGCGCGCAGGCTTCGCAGGACGCCGCGGGTGCCGTCCTTTCCGTCGCCGCCGTGCGCGAGCTGCTCCGCAAGCTTTCCGCCGAGGCCAAGGCCAACGGTGGCGCCGGCCTCGCTTTCCTTGCGCGTCCGTCGACTTCCCCGACCCGTGCCCGCATCGTCGCCGCCGTCAAGGCCGCGCTGCCGCAGGCCCGTTTCGTCGAGTACACGCCGGTTGCGCAGAACCGTGCGGATGCCGTCCTCGGCGCCCGCGCGTTGCCTGATTACGCCAAGGCCCGCCGCATCCTCAGCCTCGACGCCGACTTCTTGGGTTCGGGTGATGGCGTCGTCGAAGCCACGCGCGCCTACTCCGCCGCCCGCCGCGCCGACACGGCCGCCGAAGCGGACGCGATGGCCCGCCTCTACGTCGTTGAATCGACCTTCTCGCTGACCGGCGCCGCCGCCGATCACCGCCTCCGCGCCGCCAGCTCGCACATCTCCGGCCTCGCCTTGCTCTTCGCCGCCGAAGTGCTCGCGCAGACGGGGAAGGGCGGCGAAGCCAATGCGCTCCGCGCCAAGGTCTCGGGCCTCAACGTCGAGGAAAAGTGGATCAAGGAATCCATCGCCGACCTCGTCCTCGCTAAGGGCAAGGCGCTCATCGTCGCCGGGGATCATCTTTCGGCCGACGCGCACCGCGCGGTGGCCATCGCCAACGCCGCGCTCGGCGCCGCCGTCCGCTACGTGCAGGCCGCCGCGCCGGCCGCCGGTACGATCGCCGACCTTGTCGCCAAGCCCGCCGCCACGCTCGTCATCCTCGGTGGTAATCCGGCTTACGACGCCCCTTCCGACGTCGACTTCGCCAAGGCCGTCAAGGCCGCGAAGCAGGTCGTCCGCCTCGGCTACCATGGCCCGGCTTACGACGAAACCTCCGCGCTCGTGAAGGAGGCCAAGGGCACCTTCGTCGCCGCTTCGCACTACCTCGAAAGCTGGTCCGATGGTCGCACCGTCGATGGCAGTTACGTGCCGGTCCAGCCGATGATCGACCCGCTCTTCCCGACGGTCACCGAGCTCGACGTCCTTGCGCCTTTCGCCGGCCTGACGCAGGAGCCTTACGCGCTCGTCCGCGAGACCTTCAACCGCCTGTCCAAGGATGCTTCCGATACCGCGTTCGCCGCATGGTTGGCGGAAGGCGTCCTCGCCGGCACCCAGTATCCGACCTATGCGGATATGCTCATGGCTGTCCCGACCGCCGCCTTCAAGGCCCCGGAACTCTCGGCCAAGTCCCTCGAAGTCCGCATCGTCCCCAGCGTGCACGCCGGTGACGGCATGTATGCCAACAACGGTTGGCTCGCGGAAGCCCCGGATCCCCTTTCCAAGACCGCTTGGCAGAACGTCATCCTCATCAGCCCGAAACTGGCGAAGGAGCTCGATGTCGAGCCCGAGGCGATGTTCATCAACAAGATCGGCGCGCTGAACCGCAACATCAACCAGCTCGTCGACGGTCGCCTCATCGCGAAGGTCGCCACGCTCACGGTGAACGGCGTCACGCTGAAGGGCTCGCTCTTCATCATGCCCGGTCTGGCGGATTACACCATCGGCCTGCAGTTGGGCTTCGGTCGCCGCGTCGCAGGTCGCGTCGCCACCCGCGTCGCCGAGCGCCTCCAGGGCAAGCTCATCGGCAACGGCTTCGACGTCTATCCTTTCGTCACCTCCGCCGAACCATCCGTCCGCACGGGCGTCGTCCTCGCCCTCACCGGCGAGAGCGCACCGATCGCGAACATGCAGGACCACTGGTCCATGGAAGGCCGCGACGTCGTCCGCGAAGGCAACGCCGCCGACCTCAAGGACAACCAGAATTTCGCCAAGCTCGGCATCGATGGCCACGCACCGGCCGTCTACGGTAAGGACGAGAAGATGAGCCCGGCGGACAAGGCGATCCTCACCCCGCGCGGCAACTCCGCTTACGAGCACCCGAACCATACCGTCGCCCCGAACGTCGCCGTCTGGAAGGGCCACGAAGACAAGTTCCCGCTGCTGCAGCAGTGGGGCATGTCGATCGACTTGAACACCTGCACGGGTTGCAACGCTTGCGTGACCGCTTGCCAAGCGGAGAACAACATCCCCGTGGTGGGCCGCGACCAGGTCCTCAAGGGCCGCAACATGCAGTGGATTCGCCTCGACCGCTACTTCTTCGACGGTCGCGACCAGGCCGGCAACGACATCCCGACCGATCCGCAGGTCACCTTCATGGGCGTCGCCTGTCAGCATTGCGAAACCGCCCCGTGCGAAACCGTTTGCCCGGCGAACGCCACCGTGCACGACGACCAAGGCCTCAACACGATGGCCTACAACCGTTGCATCGGCACCCGCTATTGCGCGAACAACTGCCCGTACAAGGTCCGTCGCTTCAACTTCCTCGACTACAACAAGCGCGAAGACGGCCACTATTACGAAGGCCCGCTTGGACCGGCCAAGCTCCCGAAGGATCCGGCCGACCTCCCCCAGCTGCAGAAGAATCCGGACGTCTCCGTGCGCATGCGCGGCGTCATGGAAAAGTGCACCTATTGCGTCCAGCGCATCCAGGAAGCCAAGATCCAGGCCAAGGTCCGCGCCAAGGATTCGGCCGACATCAACGTCGCGGACGGCGCGATCAAGGTCGCTTGTCAGCAGGCTTGCCCGGCGGAAGCCATCGAGTTCGGCGACATCACCGACCCGAAGTCGCGCGTCTCGAAGGCCAAGGCCTCGACCCGTACCTACGGGGCGTTGACCTACCTCAACACCCGCCCGCGCACGACCTACCAGGCCAAGTTGCGCAACCTCAACCCGAAGATGCCTGGCGCCATCCTGATCCCGCTGTCCCGCAAGGAAATGGCTGGTCGCGAAAGCCACGCTCCGGCGCACGGCGCCCCCTCCCACGGTGCCCCCGCGGCCGATGGCCACGGTCACCAGAAGTAACCCTTAACGCATCCCTGTTCCATGGCTCACGCCCACGATAGCTCCTCGGAGCGCCCTGCAATTCTGGACAAAGTCCGTCCGGCCGAACTGCCCCGTCCGAAGCTGATCCTCAACGATCGCGGCTTCCACTGGATCACCGACAAGGTGTGCGGCATCGTCGAAGAACCGACCCCGCTCTGGTGGAAGGTCCTGTTCGGCGTCGCGCTCTTCATCGCCTCCTTCACGGGCCTTGGTCTCCTCTACCTCGTTTCGACCGGTACCGGCACCTGGGGTCTGCGTTCGCCGGTGGGTTGGGGTTGGGCCATCGTCAACTTCGTGTTCTGGGTCGGCATCGGCCACGCCGGCACGCTCATCTCGGCGATCCTGTGCCTCCTCCGCCAGAAGTGGCGCACCTCGATCAATCGCGCCGCCGAAGCCATGACCATCTTCGCGGTCATGTGCGCGGGCATCTTCCCGCTCTTCCACGTCGGTCGCGTTTGGTTCGGTTGGTGGCTCTTCCCGTTGCCGAACCAGAACGGCATCTGGCCGCAGTTCCGCTCGCCGCTCGAGTGGGACGTCTTCGCCGTCTCGACCTACTTCACCGTTTCGACGCTCTTCTGGTACATGGGCATGGTGCCCGACCTCGGTACCATCCGCGACCGCGCCAAGACCTGGTGGCGCAAGGCCTTCTATTCCGTCCTCGCCCTCGGTTGGCGCGGCGGCAACCGCCAGTGGAGCAACTTCGAGATGGCCTACCTGCTCCTCGCCGGCCTTTCGACCCCGCTCGTGCTCTCCGTGCACACCATCGTCTCGTTCGACTTCGCCGTCTCGAACGTCCCCGGCTGGCACACGACCATCTTCCCGCCCTACTTCGTCGCCGGCGCCATCTTCTCCGGCTTCGCGATGGTGCTGACCCTGATGCTCCCGCTGCGCGCGATCTACCGCCTGCACGACGTCATCAACCAGTACCACATCGACAACATGTGTAAGATCATCTTGGCCACCGGCACGATGGTCGGCTACGCGTACGCCACCGAGTTCTTCATCGCGGCCTACTCGGGCAACTCCTTCGAGAAGTTCGCCTTCGTGAACCGCGCCTTCGGCCAGTATGCCTGGGCTTACTGGATCATGGTGTCCTGCAACGTGATCACCCCGCAGCTCTTCTGGTTCAAGAAGGTCCGCGAGAACCACTCCCTCGTCTGGATCATCTGCCTCTTCGTCAACGTCGGCATGTGGTTCGAGCGCTTCGTCATCACCGTGACCTCGCTGGCCAACGACTACCTGCCGTCGAGCTGGGGTTACTACAGCCCGACCATCGTGGATATCTTCACCTTCTTCGGCACCTTCGGCTTCTTCTCCGTCCTCTTCCTCCTGTTCGTCCGCTTCCTCCCGCTTCTGCCGATGGCGGAAGTCAAGATGGTCGCGCCGCAGGCCGACCCCCACGCCCACTGATCCCGCCGTCCGCCCCGACCATGAACGAACGCAACGAACGCATCTACGGTGTGGCCTGCACCTTCCGCAAGCCCGCCGACGTCTTCCACGCCGCCGAAAAGGTGCGCGATGCCGGCTGGACCCGCTGGGACGTCCACACCCCTTTCCCGATCCACGGCATGGACCAGGCCATGGGCCTGCCCCGCTCCAAGGTGCCCCGTCTCACGCTGCTCGGCGGCGTGACAGGTTTCATCACGGGTTGCCTCCTCACGTGGTACATGAACTCCTTCGACTACCCGCTGATCGTCGGCGGCAAGCCGTACTGGAGCGCCATCTATCCTTTCCCGGTGATGTACGAGTGCACGATTCTCTTCGCGGCCTTCGGCACGTTCTTCGGTCAGTTCATCCTGAACCGTCTGCCCCACCACCACCACCCGCTCTTTGAATTGCCGAACTTCGCCCGCGTCTCCGACGACACCTTCATGGTCGTCCTCGAAGCCAACGACCCGAAGTTCCATGTGGATGAATCCCGCAACTTCCTGCAGTCGCTCGGCGGCCAGGAAATCACCGTCATCCGCGACTAATTCGTTCCATGAAACGTTACCTCACTTTCCTCGCAGTCGTCGTCGTGGCCGTCATCGGCTTCTTCGGCGTTCAGGGCAAGCAGTCCAAGGACACGCCCGTCTATGTCTTCGACGACATGGACTATCAGTCCAAGTACAAGCCGCAGGGGGAGAACAAGTTCTTCGCCGATGGCCGTGACGCCCGCCCCCCCGTCGCCGGCACGATCGCCCGCGGCACCGGCCTCGAACCTCTGCAGGTTTTCTCCGCGGATTACCGCCGGGCCGAATCGCTCAACCCGGCTTTCGCGACCGGTAAGGATGCGCAAGGCAACTTCCTCGCCGACTTCCCGACGAAGTCGTTGAACTTCCTCGCCAGCGGCGAGTTGGCGCCGTTCGCGGTGGACGCCAAGACCCTCGCCCTCGGCCAGGCCAAGTACCAGATCTATTGCGCGGTCTGCCACGGTTCGGCGGCCGACGGCAATGGCATCATGAAGGTCCGCTCCGCCATCGAAGGCGACGTGGCGATCGTCACGATCGCCAACCTCCAGCAGCCCTTGTTCCGAGCCTACCCGCAGGGGCAGCTCTACGATGTCGTCACGAACGGCAAGAACACGATGCTCGGCTACGGCGACAAGCTGACCCCGGAGGAACGCTGGGCGGTCGTCGCTTACCTGCGGGCCCTCCAGCTTTCCCAGTCCTGCCCGCCTAACCTCGTCCCCGCCGCCGTGCAGGCCACCGTCAAGTAATCCGTCCATGAGCGATTCTTCCTCCAACCTTTCGTCCAAGTGGACGACCTTCCTCGGCCTCGGCGTTGTCGCCCTCGTCGCCGCCTGGGTCTTGGCGTTCCTCGGCCTCGGTCAGCACGACCATCGCCCCGCGCTTTCCGTCCTGCTCGGCTGCCTCTTCTGGGCCTCGCTCCTCATCGGCATGCTGATGCTGACGATGATCACCCGCGTCTTTGACGCCGGCTGGGCGCCGGTCATCCGCCGCAACTGGGAATTCATGATCGGCGCCTTGCCGGTCGTCTTGCTGTTGGGCGTGGTGCCCTTGGCCTTCCTCCCGGACTTCCGCCACCTCCTCTGGGAGTGGACCGACGCCAAGCACCTCCTGCCGAGCGGCCATGAAGTCGGCCATGACCCCATCCTGCAGGCGAAGAGCTGGTTCCTGAACGAGAAGTTCTTCCTCGTCCGCATCTCGCTCTACGTCGTCTTCTTCGGCGTGCTCGCCTGGGCGATGCGCCGCTGGTCCTTCAAGCAGGACAGCGACCGCACCGCCGGCCACACGCACACCTTGCACGCCTTCTCGGCGGCCGGCATCCCGCTGAGCGCCGTCGCCTTGACCATGCTGGCCTTCGACTGCCTCATGGCCTTGTCGTACCACTGGTTCTCCACGATGTACGGCGTGTGGTTCTTCGCCTTGTCGATCCGCCTGGCGCTCGCCGCGACGGTCATCCTGACCTACCGTCTCTCGAACGGGGGTTGGTTGGATGGCATCCTCAATCAGGCCCACCGCCACGTCCTGGGCTGCCTGATGCTCGCGTTCACGGTCTTCTGGGCCTACATCAGCTTCTCGCAGTACTTCCTGATCTACACGGCCAACATCCCGGAAGAAACCTTCTGGTACAACATCCGCGAGTTCAATCCGGTCACCGGCCTGAAGAGCGAGTGGTGGGGCGTCTCGATGTACCTCATCTTCGGCTTCTTCCTGCTGCCGTTCCTCGCCTTGCTCTTCTATCGTTCGAAGATCGTCCCCGGTCGTCTCCTGACCATCGCGATCATCATCTTCGTCGGTGGCATCGTGGACCTCTGGTTCAACGCCGTGCCCCGCCAGATCGTCGACAAGACCGCGCCGGAAGGATTCACCGTGACGCCGTTCCTCTGCGGTGGTCTGGCGACGGACCTCCTCGCGATCGCCGGCTTCGGCGCCCTCGTCATCGGACTCTTCCTCCGCAGTTCCACCAAGGCCGAAACCATCCCGGTCCACGACCCTCGCATCCTCGAGTCCATCAATTACCATGAGTGAGCATCCTTCCAACGGTCCCCGCCCGCTGATTCCCGGCCAGGTCAAGTCTTGGCTCGGCGTGGTCGCCTTCGTCCTCGTGGCGGTGGCGGTCTTGGGCTACGCCTTCGTCGCCATCCGTCCGACCACGAATGCCGACCTCGATCGCCGTACCGCCCAGAAGGCGCTGCGGGCCGACACCGAGGCCAAGGCGCAGGCCTTGCTCACCGCTCCGGCGAAGAATGCCGATGGCACCTATCGCCTCCCGGTCGCCGATGCGATGGCGGTGATCGCCGCCAACCCGAAGGTCTTGGCCGACATGCGCAAGCCCGCGGCGGCCCCCGCCCCCACCACGTCGTCCGCTGCCTTCGTGAAGGCCGATGACGAGCAGATGAAGCGCGGTCAGGCGGTCTATTCCCGGACCTGCATCGCTTGTCACCAGCCGACGGGCAAGGGTCTCGCCCCGGTCTTCCCGCCGATTGCAGGCGTGCCGATCGTGAACGGCGACCCGGCTTTGACGATCAAGTTCATCCTCCATGGTTTGATGGGCCCCATCACCGTGGAAGGCGTCACCTACAACAGCATGATGCCGCCGGTCGCCGGCGTGAGCGATCAAGACATCGCCGATGTGCTCACCTATGTCCGCCAAAGCTTCGGTAACCAGTCCAACCCGGTCACCGCTGACCAGGTGAAGGCCGTCCGCGCCGCGAACGCGACCCGCACCGCACCTTGGAACACCGCCGAACTCGGCCTCAAGTAATCCCCTTACAACACGATGAGTCAGGAAAACCCAAATAGCCGTCCGCAAGGGCAGGGCCGTCCCCAGGGGCGCCCCGCCGGGACCGGCTCCCCCCGCATTTCCCGCGTCGATGCCAGCGTCGCCGGCCCCGTGAAGTTCTTCTTCGCTTCGGCGCTGCTCTGGTTGCTCGTCTCCTCGGTGCTTGCGGTCATCACCGCGGTGAAACTGCACCTGCCGGGCTTCCTCAACGGTTGCGAATTCTTCACCTTCGGCCGGCTGGACGCCATCCAACGCAACGTCTTCTTCTACGGTTGGGCGTCCAACGCCTTGATCGGTTTGAACCTCTGGTTGCTGGCTTCCCTCGGCCGCTTCGAGTTCCGCAACGCTTGGATCGCCACCTTGGGCGGTCTGATCTGGAACCTCGCGCTGACCGTTGGGCTCGCGTTCGTGCTGCTCGATTCGCAGAATCCCTTCGAACTCCTGGAGCTGCCCCGTGGCGTTGCCCCCGCGTTCTTCGTGGCTTTCCTGTTGGCGGCCCTCTGGCCGGCCGTGGCCTTCGCGCGCCGCCCCACGAGCCACGTCTTCGTTTCGCAGTGGTATATCCTGGGGGCCTCCTTCGTCTTGCCGGTGGTGTATCTCCTGGCCCAGCTCATGGTGCTCTGGTGCCCCACGAACGGCGTGCTGCAGGCCTTGGTGCATGGCTGGTTCCTGCAGAACTTCCTCTACCTCTGGTTGGGCGCCTCCGCCTTGGCCGCCGTCTATTACTTCCTGCCCAAGGAACTCGGCACCACCCTCACCGGTTACTACCTTTCGACCGTCGGTTTCTGGACCCTCTTCCTCTTCGTGGGTTGGATCGGTCCGGCGACTTTGCTCGGTAGCCCGCTGCCCCTCTGGATCCAGTCGACGGGCATCGTGGCCGCCGTGTTGCTGCTCATCCCGCTCACGATCACCTCGATCAACTTCTTCGGTACGCTCTCCCGCGACTCGGGTTGGTCGCGGGCCTGGAACAACACGACGCTCCGTTTCGTCGCGTTCGGTCTGGTCGCCTACACGTTGGCGACCCTGCTTCAGGTGGTCTTCGCGGCCCGCTCGCTCAATGCCCTCGTCCGCTTCACCGCCTTCACCGCCGGCCAGCAGCAATTGCTGACCTACGCCTTCGTTTCGATGGTCATCTTCGGAGCGGCTTACTTCATCCTGCCGCGTTTGACGGGCGCTTTCTGGCCTTCCGCCAAACTGGTGCACCTGCACTTCTGGTCCTGCGCCTTGGCCGTGGTCGGTTCGGTCGCCGGCTCCTTGGTCTTCGGTTGGACGCAAGGCGCCGCGCTGGCCGCCGCCAAGCCTTTCGCCGACAGCGCGCATCCGCAGGCCGCCCTGCTGGGCTCGGCCTGCGCGGTCCTCTTCCTCATCGGTCACGTTGCCTTCGCGCTCAATGCGTTCGGCATGCTGACCTCTTGCTCATCCTCGACCGACGAAGGTCGCCAAGCCTAATCCGCCCTGTCCATGAAGAACCTTAACCTCATCCTCGCGGGCGTCTTCGTTACCGTCGCCGCCCCGTTTGGTGGCTTGCTCCTCGGCGGCTATGCGCAGCTGGGCGCCCTCGGTCGTGCTCCGGCTGAAGAGGGTGGTCCGCTTTTCCCCGCCTTGGAGCCGGGCCTTGCGATCCAAGGTCGTCAGGTGTACCTCCAACTCGGTTGCGTCGCTTGCCACACCCAGCAGGTCCGTCCGGCGGGTCAAGGCAGCGATATCGCCCAAGGTTGGGGTGCCCGTCCTTCGGTGGCCCGCGACTACGTCCTGCAGTCGCCGGTTGCCCTCGGCAATCGCCGGATCGGTCCCGATCTCGCCAATTACGGAGCCCGCGCCAAATCCGACGCCGAAATCGCCGCCCATCTCTCGGCTCCCGCCGTCGGCTCCGCCATGCCGGCCTATCCATCCCTCTTCAGTCCGGCCAAGGATGGCTCGCTTCAGCCGAACGAGCGGGGCGTGGCCCTCATCGCCTACCTGAAATCCCTTCGCCAAGATTATTCCTCGCCTGAAGCCAAATTGAAGCAGTGAACCCATGAACGACTCTCACCGTCCCAATGACCGTCACCGCCGCCCTCGGGCGTCGTACAACGCAGGCGCCGAAGGCTTCTCCGACGGTCGCCTCGTCGAGGTCCACAATCAACTCGCCCATGACAAGGAAGAGCCCACCGAAGGCTTCTCCCTGTTGCCGGTCTTCGTGGTTTTCCTGTTTTGTGGCTTCGGCTTCTGGGGTGGCGTTTACCTCACCAACAATTCCGGCGATTTCAATCCCGGGTCCTTCGACCTCGATGCTCCCCGCGCCGTGGCGGCCAGCGGACCGATGGAATTCGAACCCGATCCGGTGAAGGGCGAGAAGCTCTACGTCACCAACTGCGCCAGCTGCCACCAAGCCACGGGCTTGGGTGTCGCCGGAGCATTCCCTCCGTTGGCTGACTCTCCTTGGGTCGCCGGCAACGAGGAGCGCTTGGTCAAGATCATCATCGCTGGTTTAGCCGGTGAACTCGATTACAAGGGTACCAAATATAACGCCGCCATGCCGAACATCGGTGCCGGCCTCAAGGACGCCCAGGTTGCCCATATCGCCACCTATGTCCGCCAGGCTTGGGGTAATCAGGCCGGTGCGGTGACGGACGCCAAGGTCGCCGAGGTCCGCAAGGCCGTCGGCACGCGTGGCGCCTACAGCCCAGCCGAAATCCTGCAGGCGCATCCGTTGGAAACCAAGTAAGCCCGACGCGGCTTACCAAGCAAAAGGCCCGGGGCTTGCGCCCCGGGCCTTTTTATTGGCTTAGCCGTTAAGGCTTAGGCCGTTTGGTGCTTCTTGATGAAGGCGGCGATGTCACCCTTCGGGCGGGCCCCGACGATCTTATCGACGACTTGACCGTCCTTGAAGAGGAAGAGGGCGGGGATCGAAGTCACCCCTAGCTGCGTGGCCAGGTTGCGGTTCGTATCCACGTCCACCTTGCAGATCTTCACGGTCGCACCCATCTCAGCGGCGAGCTGGTCAAGGACCGGGCCCAACTGCTTGCAGGGGCCGCACCAGGTTGCCCAGAAGTCCACGAGGACGGGCACGGTCGACGATTTGATCGTCGATTCGAAGGTGTTGTTGTCGAGGTTGGTGATCAGTTCGGATGCCATGGAAGGTCTTAGCCCTTGGTCTTGGAGAAGAGCTCCAAGTACAAGAAGACGGCTGCACTCAAGGAAGCCACAAGGGCGAGCACGTCAACCGCCGCAGCACCTTTACCGACGTTGCGGCTGCCGGCGGCGCCGGTCGTCGGGGAGACGCGCGGAGCGGGCGTTGCAACGGGAGCAGGAATCGGGGCGACGGGGGGACGCGGAGCACCAGCCA
>Ga0255108_1000052_pt1 | contig 32927 bp, 40 predicted proteins | sample Law_Miss_RepA_8h_FD_188469 | JGI IMG/M metagenome (GOLD analysis project Ga0255108, IMG submission 188469) | Freshwater microbial communities from St. Lawrence River, New York, United States - Law_Miss_RepA_8h | ecosystem: Environmental > Aquatic > Freshwater > River | place: USA: New York... | reverse complement strand
GGTAAGCGCTAAGGTAAGTGGCCTTAAACCAAACTCAGAGCACGGATTTCATGTTCACGAGAAAGGCGATTGCTCTGCACCCGATGCAATGAGTGCGGCAGGCCATTTCAATCCAGATGGCAAGGCACACGGACAGCCAGGAAGCACACACAGTCATGCTGGTGATATGCCTAATATCAAAGCAGATGCCAGTGGTAATGCCACATACTCTACAAAATTGACTGGCTTTACAGTAAACGCTGGACCAGCCGGCATTGTGGGTCGATCAGTGGTTGTGCATCGTGATCCCGATGACTATAAGTCACAACCGGCGGGTAATTCAGGGCCACGGATTGCATGCGGCTTGATTAAGTAATACTTTCTTCGCAAGGAAGAACAAGGGGGTCGATAGACCCCCTTATTACTTTTATTAGGCGCTCAAGCGCTTACACACCGCATCGGTAAACTGCTTAGTTGTTGCCTCACCCTTGAGATCACGCGTACGCACCGAGTCAATATTGAGCGCATCAGTGATTGCTGTTCTGAGTCGATTGGCTAAATCTTGTTTGCCAACATGATCTAGCATCATGGCAGACGCCAATAAGATGGAGATTGGGTTAGCAACCCCTTTGCCAGCAATATCTGGGGCAGAGCCATGAACCGCCTCAAAGATGGCGACGTTCTCACCGATATTGGCACCAGGAGCCATACCCAATCCACCCACAAGCCCTGCAATTTGATCAGAGAGAATGTCACCAAATAAATTGGTGCAGAGTAACATATCAAAGCGCCATGGATTAAGTACTAATTGCATGGCACAGGCGTCAACGATCATGTCATCTATTTCAACCCGACCTTCATATTCTTTGGCAACTTCTCTAGCGGCATCCAAAAAGATGCCGGTGAGTAATTTGAGGATATTGGCTTTATGGACAACCGTAATTTTCTTACGCCCGTTCTTTAGGGCGTACTCAAAGGCAAAGCGTGCGATGCGTTTGCTACTTGCGCGTGTGTTCATGCCGGTGGCAACAGCAACTGCCTTTGGATCATCACCGACTGGAATGTAGTATTCATGAGCCACATAAAAACCACCTAAGTTCTCACGCACCAACACAATATCAATGTTCTCAAAGCGACCCGGGATCAGTGTTTTGGCAGGGCGTACATTCGCATAGAGCTCAAACTCTTCCCGCAAGCGAACATTGGATGACCGAAAACCACCACCCACAGGCGTAGTTAGTGGACCCTTGAGGGCTAAGCGGTGCTTACGGATACTCGCCAAAGTTTGTTCTGGCAAAGGATCGCCCAAGATGTCAACACCCGCCATGCCTGCCTGCTGAACATCCCACTGAAAAGGGCTGCCCAAGGCATCTAAAATTCGCATGGTGGAGTCAACGGTCTCAGGACCAATGCCGTCGCCAGGGATGAGGGTTGCTGTAATGGGATTTGAGGTACTCATAGAGAATCGATTGATAATGGTGGAATTAATCTATTTTATTTCCGACCAATCACAACCCAGAAAAACCAAGCAGATTAATCCAACTTAACCGTTCTGAAGACCATGACTAAACTACTACCGATTGATTTCCAAAAATCACTGTTTACCGAGGCGCGCACCGTGCACGCCTTTGAGCACCATGCATTTACAGACGCTCAGATTAAAGAGTTGTATGAGCTATTTAAGTGGGCACCAACAGCATTTAATGCCCAACCCGGTCGATATGTATTTATACGGAGTAATGCTGCAAAAGAGCGTTTACTACCCGCACTGAGCCCGGGTAACGTTCCTCAGGTTAAAAGCGCATCCTTGACAGTTATCGTTGCCTTTGACACTCTTTTTTATGAACACCTTCCAGTCTTGTACCCCGTAGTGGATGCCAAACCATTTTTTGAGGGTAAGCCGGCAGTAACCGAAGTGGCTGCTCTACGCAATAGTGCTTTGCAAGGAGCTTTTCTGATTATGGCGGTCCGCAGTCTGGGCTTTGATTGTGGAGCCATGTCGGGTTTTGATCCTGCCAAGGTCAATGTGGAGTTTTTCCCCGATGGATGCTATAAGGCAAATTTCTTACTGAATATTGGAGTTGCAGATCCTGCCGGTATTTATCCGCGAGGCCCGCGTCTTACATTTGATGAGGTTGTGCAAATAATCTAAACTGAACAATTAATGAAAGAGGATAAGGCAATGGGATATTTTCCGGAAGATACATTACGGCGAGTAATGATGGTGGTCTTTGTGGTGTTAGCGATTGTGGAGCTGACACGCGGTTCGTGGTTCTTTATTGTCGATGTCTTATTTGCTTTATCTCTATCGCCAAAAATATTGGCGAGTGTGATTGGGGTATTTAAACGTAAGGATTGATCAATCCTGAGGTGGGATGGAGTATGTGCCCGTAGCATGTGCAACGGGTGTTAGATCATCCCCTGAATAGATAGAGACTTCACCGACCACTAAAGACTTCCCTAGCTTTAATAAACGACTTTCCCCTCGGATAAATTGCGCAGGTTGGGGGCGTCTCAAAAAGTTGATATTAAAACTGGTGGTGACGGTTAAGGGAACAATCCCGATCTCTCCCAAGATAGCGACATAAAGAGCAACATCCGCTAAGGCCATCATGGTAGGGCCTGATACTGTGCCACCGGGTCGAAGCTCTTCCACGCCAACAGGGTGAGTAACTACGGCACTGCGATTGCCGACCGAGATGATCTGGCATTTGGTTTGTGGAAAATCCTTCGCAAAGAAGGCTGTGAGCTGCTCACGATTGGCTGGCATCGAAAATCCTATCTATGGTCTAAACCTAGTCTCTATTTTAGGGGAGGTAGCAATATAAAGAGTGGTTTAATAGATCTCTTAAATGGTGAATTTTTAACTGCAAGTAAACAAAAGCCCGACGGGTATGCCGCCGGGCTGTGCCACTCTTTTGAGTGGGTGTCGTCGCTACAGGAGTTTGATGTCCCGTATTGAAGAAGGGTGCATGAATGTACCCTCATGAGAACTGGTATTGCTACCAGTGTGGATCACACACAAACTATGACACCACGCTTTTATCCTATGCCTACAATTGCCCTGTGTCAATACAGAAATTCATGAAATTTATTTATCACGATACGCTCTGAACATATCGAGCTAAGTAAATGAATTTGTTTGTTTATTGCAATGCAGAATAAAATTCTTAATAGGTCAGCACCTCAATTTCTAAATCGAGCAAATTGCATCTTAAGTCAATCAAAGCAAGGTCTTTGCTGTAGAGAACCGCTGGCCTGACCTGAAAGGCCAGATCAATAAAGATTTGATCGTCGGGGTCAGAGCAGCGTACTGGGGCACTGTGCTCGATTGACACTAGGGTGCCCAAGCCTTGCCAATACCGCAAAACATTGTTTTGGTCTTCTTCGCTCAGGCTAAATTGTGCACGACCCAGTACATCTCTAAATTCATCTAGCATCTCACTACAAAAAAATACTAGACATCGCTTGCTTGTGATGTTGTCATGAAGAGCAGCAACCCGTGGGTCTGCAAAGACAAATAGATCTAGCAATACATTGGTATCAATAACTAGGCGCGGGGTACTCATGCCAAGTATCTTAGGGCATAAATCCAATACACTCATACTTTTATATTTCGCATTCTTCGAATGAACTACCTACTTGCACTCTCGCGCCAGATTGATCGTATGAGTTGGACTGCCGCTCAGATCGCAGTGGTATTGGTTCTAGTATGTGCGTTCATCTCAGTCGGTAATGCCCTATCTCGGTACTTATTTGATCTCAGCTCCAACGCATGGCTTGAGATGCAGTGGTACTTGTTTGCAGCCATTGTGATGTTGGGAGCCGCCCATTTACTGCGTACCAATGGCCATATCCGCGTGGATCTTCTCTATTTGCGCCTTCATGAACGCCAACGCATGATGCTTGATCTATTCGGTTTAGTCTTTTTTGTGATTCCATTTAGCATCATGATGGTGCTCTATGCTTGGCCATGGTTTGTAGAAGCCTGGTTAATTGGCGAGACCTCTGCCAATGCGGGTGGCCTCATCCGTTGGCCCGTCAAGATCTTGATGCCAATCGGCTTTGGCCTGCTCATTTTGCAAGCAATTTCAGAGATTATTAAGCGTGTAGCCGCACTACAGGGCAAGATCTCATTGGATGTTCACTATCAACGGCCCGACCAATAATGCTAGCGCTTGAGTTTATGGCCCCCGCCATGTTTGCAGCCCTTGTGGTCTTTCTGATCATCGGGCTACCAGTGGCGTTTTCTTTAGCGGCTCTTGGCCTGGTTTGTGGAATGATTGCGATCGAGCTGGGTATTTTTCCTGCGCAATTTATGGCTAATTTGCCGTATCGCGTGTTTGGGATTCTGTCGAACGAGCTCTTACTCTCGATCCCATTTTTTACCTTGATGGGCGCTATTTTGGAGCGTAGTGGTTTAGCAGAAGATTTGCTTAATGGCTTTGCAAAACTCTTTGGAGGTTTACCAGGAGGCTTAGCCTATGCTGTCATCGTGGTGGGCGCTATCTTAGGCGCCATTACCGGAACTGTGGCCGCATCGGTGATTGCAATCGGGGTGATTGCCTTGCCTGTGATGCTTCGCTACGGCTATCAGCCACGCCTAGCCACTGGAGTAGTTGCTGCCTCTGGAACGATTACACAGGTAATTCCACCATCTTTAGTCTTGATTGTGCTGGCAGATCAGCTCGGAAAGTCAGTGGGGGATATGTATTTGGGTGCCATTGGACCATCGATCGCTCAAATTCTAATCTTCTTATTGTTCATTTTTATCCTGTCATTGATTAAACCTAAATTAATGCCGCCTCTGCCCAAGGAGGCTAGAACACCATTCGGCTGGGACCTTATCAAGACCGTTGTGCTTGCTATCTTGCCTTCTATGGCACTCATCTTTGTGGTGCTTGGTACTATTTTCATGGGACTGGCAACGCCTACCGAAGCAGGGGCCATGGGGGTGGTCGGCGCGATGGTACTGGCTGCATTGCATCGTCGACTTCATTGGCAGATGATGTGGCAAGGGATGCAATCCACCATGAACATCACTGTGATGGTGATCTTTATCTTAATTGGTGCCACGGTATTTACCTTGGTATTTCAGGGAGTAGATGGCGGTAAATGGATTGAAGATTTGTTCTTAGCTTTGGGGGCAGATGATGCCGTGACCTTCTTAATCATTGTGAACATCATCATCTTTGTCTTGGCATTCTTTCTTGATTTCTTTGAGATCGCCTTCATCGTGATTCCGCTTTTGGCACCGATTGCAAAGGACCTTGGTATCGACCTTATTTGGTTTGGGGTCTTAATCTGCGTCAATATGCAAACCTCCTTTATGCATCCACCCTTTGGCTTTGCTCTTTTTTATCTTCGCGGTATTGCACCACCAAGCATTAAGAGTAGCGATATTTATCTTGGGGCGATCCCCTGGCTAGGTTTACAGCTCCTCTTGGTCTTGATCTTAATTTTCTATCCTGAGATTGTGACCGGTTTTTTAGATAAACCGGCTATACAAGATATACAAGCAATTGAGATCAAATTAGATGAGAGCGAGAGTGGGGCTCAATCCAAACAGACGACCCCCGCAGACGATCCTGCTGACTACTTCAAGCGCAAGTAGATTAGAGTTTTTGTCTGGACATGAAGTTGTCGTAACTAGCTTCAGCCACCCTAAACCAAGCCTGCTGATCCCGTTGGAAGCCGCGCATCTGTGCCAACATGCGTTTAAAGGTTGGGCTCTTTGCACTGATCTCTTCGAGTAACTCTTGATTTGCTTTAAAGCACGCATCCATGACGGATTGTGGAAATGCGCGCAAAATGGCACCACCTTGGACCAGACGTTTTAATGCATTTGGATTCAAGGCATCGTACTTTGCCTGCATCCACGTATTGGCTTCTGCTGTCGCTGCTTGGATGGCCATCTTATAGGCCTCGGGCAGGGCTTCAAAGGCTTTGATGTTGACCTGAAAGGCTAAGCCTGCACCACCCTCGTTCCACCCTGGATAGTAGTAGTATTTGGCAATCTTATTTAGGCCCAATTTCTCATCATCATAAGGAACAGTGAACTCGGCTGCATCAATCGTGCCTTTTTCGAGTGCTGAATAGATTTCACCGGCAGGTAATTGTTGGGTCACAACCCCGAGTTTAGTTAGAACTTGGCCGGCCATACCACCGGTTCTAAACTTTAAACCTTTGAGATCATCGACCGTCTTTATTTCTTTCTTAAACCAACCTGCCATTTGGGTACCAGTGTTGCCCGCCAGAAAATTAAGGACCCCAAATTGCCTAGAAAAATCATTAAAGATCTTTTCGCCATCACCTTGGATCCACCAGGCATTAAATTGACGACTATTGAGACCAAATGGAATGCAGGTACCAAAGGCCCAGGCAGGATCTTTACCAATGTAATAGTAGGGGGCAGTGTGATTACACTCAATCGTCCCTTTTTCGACTGCATCGAGAACCTGTAAGGCGGGTACGATTTCGCCAGCAGCGTGCACGCTAATCTGAAACTTACCCCCTGTAATCTGGCCCACGCGCCGCGCAATAAGCTCCGCAGTTCCATAAAGGGTATCCAGACTTTTTGGAAAGCTTGAGGCACAGCGCCAGCGTACGGTGTCTGATTGCGCCAAGGCAGAGTTTGATAAAAGGGCGGCACTACCGGCTAAGGCTAGACCACCAGACTGTTTTATGAATGCGCGACGGGTCATTGATTTCTCCTAAAAAAGCAGATCACACTAAAACTATATTAACTTAATGCTGCCAGCCAATCCGCCATTGGTCTTGGTTCTTGAGGTCCTCAATCGAAACTAGATAACAGCGCTTGCTCATAATCGCCTCGAGTTCGACATAACCTACAGGAATGGTATTGGCTGCAAGTAAAGCGGAATCATGGACTTTGCTTACCAGAAAGTGTTTCTCCTTGTTTTTGGGTTTGCAGGCAGTCCACTTTGAGAGTAATAACTTTTTAGAGATCGGATTGGGCATCAGGATCTATTTTTAAGATAATAGGTATATTACGCAAACTAAATCCTCATATCAGAAAGGCTTGGCTGCCATGAGCTTATTCATGTTGACCTGGGCAATTACATCGCTCTCACTCTGGGCCGCTACTTATGTCTTTGAAGGTCTACAGTTTAATGACTCTGGCGCATTGATTATTTCGGCTTTGGTACTAGGGCTGGCAAATGCCATTGTGCGCCCCTTGCTCATTTTGTTTACATTGCCTCTAACGATCTTCAGTCTGGGATTGTTCCTCTTGGTGATTAATGCCTTGGTTTTAATGCTTGTCGCTGAGCTCGTGAGTGGATTTGTACTGGCAGGCTTTTGGACTGCTTTCTTTGCCAGTATCTTTATTTCAATTCTCAATGCCTTTATTGGCTCATTTTTTGCCATTAATCGCATTAAGATTGAACGTATTTAAGCATAAGCGTAAATGGAAGACATTAAGGCATTACCCCCCTTTGTTGTTGAGGTACCGTACAGCACAGCGCCGCGCATGGTGCGTTACCAAGGCCCCTTAATTGATTTGCCGGCAAGGGCGGAGTATCTGGAGGCAAAAAGAGTAGAGCTTGCTACCTTAGGCCATGCCCTATCAGGCCATATTGCTAATCACGATCTTGCCCCCTTAATACAGCATGCCGCACACGCTCTAAAACTAGCGAACCCCGATCAGATCCAATCGATGGAGGATCTTGCCTTGTGTCTTGAAGAAGACGTGGCTCTGATGCAAGATGGTGTATTAAGCGCCATCTGTTTTTGCTTCCCAAGTAGTTGGGTACCCACAGAACGGATTGGGATGCCCTTAGGGAAAATCCATGAGCATGTTGCCGATGGGCAAAAGTTGGTGGCTGCCAGCCCCAAAATCGCGCATGTGATGAGCGATCTAGAGCAGGGTTCCTTTAGGCGTTATGTATGGACCATTACAAACAGCCCTAGATTAAGCCAGCACCCCAGCCATAAGAACGCGAACATCCCCGTAACAATCGAGGATCTCTATTACCGTGTCGAGACCCAAACAACATTACCTCTGCCAAGCACCACGGGAAGGTCAAGCCTGTTCTTGGTAAAGGTGGAGGTATGTCCTTTGAGCCATTTATGGAGTAATCTAGAACAACGACAAACTCTGTATGACAGTATTTTTTCGATGAGCGAAGCGGTCTTGGAATATAAAAACTTGCGGACTATTAAAACGATCCTGATGGATTCCTATCAGCAGGCCGGATGATGGATAACTTCGGTCCTATCATCTTAATTGAAGTGGTGCTGGTCTTTGGAGGTGTTTTGCTATTTGCCTGGTGGCAACTTCGGGATCTGCGCAAAGAGCGTGAGAAGGATCAGAAAAAGAAAAGGGACGACGCCAGCTGACCCTTGTGTTGCAATGCAATAGATACCAACAAGCTCTCTGTTTATGGTAGGGTAAAGACAATTACAGCGAAGTACTTGCACAACACATAGATTCGTCTAATATAAGAGCATCGTGCCAAAACCAGCTACTAAATATTTCCCTGAAGGAAATTACACCGAACTTGATCTAGTGACCTTGTCCTATGTCAGTGATGCAGCCGAAGAGTTCGGCATCTTAAGTTTGATGCAAATGGTTGATAAGGCCTCTCGTCGCAATAAGGCCCTAAATGTAACGGGTGTCCTGTCCTTTGATAATGGACGCTTTGGACAAATCTTAGAAGGGAAGCCCAAGGATGTTGAGGCAGTCTGGGAGTTAATTCTGAAAGATTCCCGTCACACCAATGTAGTGTCTTTAGGGATGAAGAAAATTAATGCTCGGCGCTTTGCTAATTGGTCGATGCGCTTGTGCGGCCGAGAAGAGATTGTGGCAGCCGAGCCACAGCTAAAAATATAACAAGGCTTCAACTACTTATTGAGATGGCAGACTAGAATAAGGGTACCATCCGATAATCGTGCCTCGACTGCATCACTCGTTTTGCTCACATACACCTTCACGCCTTTGCCATCCCCAATATTGTTTACATTCGTGAAGTGAGCGCTTTTGTCATCGAGTCGTTTGAGGGAAGCAATAATCGTAGGTTCACCAATGCTAAATTTAGATCCAACCCAACGATCAGGACGAATAAACTCACCGTTTACCGTCTTGCCACGATAGGTTTTCATGTAGATGCACTCTTTTTGATTAAGGATCAAGCTAGCAGGATCCTTGGGGCGATCAAATAAAACAGCGTGTGCGGTATTGGCTAACAGACAGCTAAAGAGGGTAGCGTATATAAAAACGAGACGCATCATCTACATGCATTAAGCCTATATCAATTAAGTACTTTATACCCACGACTCACGAGACATTTTTTTACAACTGCTTCTTGCGACTCATTGCCTTTATAGGCACCGCCAGCGCCACTAATGACTGCGCCAGCACAAGCAGTTAAAAGCACTGTCCCACTGATTAGGGAAAGGGTAAGGCGAGTATGCTTCAAGTCTATGTGAGCCTCCAAAATAACTATTAAAGCAAACTCGTCTTCTATCGTCAAGTTTAGAAACCCTTAAGCTCTCTATTTGCTCCATGGAAACCCTAATTTCATAAAGGGGGAAGCCTGTTCACAATGAACCATCTACTAATCATCGACTCACTCTGTTTGGAACCCCATGCAAACCGTTAGCCAACTCCTGGCAGGAAAAAATCATCGTCTTGAAACCGTAGCACCTAATGAGCATGTCTTTGAGGCTCTAAAGCTTATGTTTGAGAAAGATATTGGCTCTCTATTAGTTGTAGAGTTCGGTAAGTTGGCGGGGATCTTTACGGAACGTGATTACGCCCGTAAATTAGTACTGCAAGGAAAAAGCTCACAAAATACCTTGGTACGCGATGTCATGAGTACTAAATTAATTACCGTTAAACCAGAAGACTCCCTCGACTTTTGTATGCAATTGGTGACCGAGAAGCGGATACGGCATTTACCCGTGATGGATCAAGAGCGCTTAGTTGGGATGCTATCGATTGGCGACCTATTGAAAGCGGCGCTCTCAGAGCAGGCCAACACCATCAAGCAGTTAGAGTCTTATATCAACGGCTAGATTCCCATCTCTTTAAATACTTCTTTGGCGTTTCGAAAGCTGTCAATTGCTGCTGGTACGCCGCAGTAGATAGCGGTCTGTAAAAAGATTTCACGAATTTCATCTTTGGTGAGACCGTTGTTGATAGCGCCTTTGATGTGCAATTTCAGTTCATGAGGGCGATTGAGTGCCGTAATCATCGCCAGGTTCACAATGCTGCGGGTTTTACGATCAAGCCCTGGTCGATTCCAAATCTCGTTCCAGCAATATTCGGTTACCAACTCTTGCAAAGGGCGATTGAACTCATCCGCATTCTGAATCGATTGATCAACATACTCAGCACCCAAAACCTCACGACGTGTTTTTAAACCTTTCTCAAATGCATCCCGATTCATACGTATCTCCTAGTGTGGTCATCAAATAGCAGTATAGTAATAATCATGCCAAGACTTAACACCTTCAATCTCTTCTCATGCGCCATTATTTACTTGCTGACCGCCTGCGGTACCCCCCAAAGCGACTTTCGGGTTGTTAATCGATCCGATGGCATGATTGGAGTGCAAGCAATTAAAGGAGCTAAAGAACTAGAGGCGCAGGAGTTAGCGGTCACGGAGTGCAAAAAGACCGGCAGGTCAGGGGCCGCGATTTCAGAGGCCAAGACCACCCATAACGATCAGTTCCCCATGATCTATATTTATCAATGTGTTCGTTAATTATCGTAAATCTCTTATGTCCGTTTATACCCACGTCCAAACTATTCCCATCTTTCCTCTAGGCACCACGCTTTATCCAGACGGCATTCTTCTATTAAAGATCTTTGAGGTGCGCTACCTAGATATGGTCAAGCAATGTGTGCGTGAAGGTTCTGGATTTGGAGTGGTTACCCTGAATAGTGGAGCTGAAGTACGAACTCCTGGAGAGGAAATCAGCTTTAATGATGTTGGTACGTTTGCTCGCATTAAAGAATTTGACCCAGTACAACCCAGCCTATTCATGATCCAGTGTCACGGCGAACAACGTTTTCGGGTGAAGAGCCGTCAAACGCAAAAAAATGGATTAATTACTGCGGAAGTAGAGTTTTTGAAAGAGGATCTACCGACAGAAGTACCCGAGGAGCTTAAACCTACCTCAGAGGTGCTGGGCAAAGTAATCCAATCGTTTAAAGAGCAGGGAGCGGCTCTTGGAAAAGAATTACCTTTTCATAAACCCTATCGCTTTCATGAATGCGGATGGGTCGCTAATCGCTGGTGCGAACTTTTGCAATTGAGCCCAGGGCAAAAACAATTTTTTCTGGAACAAGAAAATCCCCGACTCCGACTTGATCTAGTCAATGAGCTATTAGAGGAGATGGGCGTTTACAAAGCGGTGAGGTAACACAGTAAACTGCATTGAACGATAAAAATTAATCTGACTGGAGACAAAATGAAACACAAGATACTAGTGGCATTCGTAAGCCTAGCTTTTTCAGGGATCGCTGGTGCACAAACAATTTGGCCCAGTGGTCAAACCGTTCGCATCATTGTGCCGTTTCCTGGAGGGGCGAGTACTCTAGATTCTGTGGTCCGAACCTTGACTCCTGAAATCAGTAAGAATTTATCAAGCCCGGTCATTGTTGATAATCGACCCGGTGCCGGAACCGTTATTGGTGTTGATGCTACTGCAAAAGCAACGGATGGTCACACAGCAGGAGCGGTGGCAAATAGCTTTACTGTTAATCAAACCTTAGTTAAGAATTTACCGTACAACGCTTCAAAAGATTTACAACCAGTGATCTTGATGGCCAAGACAGCGAATGTTTTAGCCGTTCGTCCAGGACTGCCAGTGAATAATCTTAAAGAGCTCATTGCGTATGCCAAAAAGAATCCAGGAAAACTATCTTATGGTTCATTTGGTAACGGCACTACCGCTCATTTCGCAGGAGAGATGCTTAAATCGCAAGCGGGGATATTTGTAGTTCATATTCCATATCGCGGACAAGGACCTGCGTTGACAGATTTGTTAGCTGGCAATATCGACATGATGTTTGGTAACCTACCTGATTTCTTGCCACATATTAAGACCGGAAAGCTAAAGGCAATTGGCACTACGTATTTGACTCGTGCGCCATTGGCACCAGAAATCCCCACCATTGCGGAGCAAGGATTCCCTAAGTTTGAGACAGATTCTTGGTACGGCATTATTGCCCCCGCTAGCTTATCCAAGGATGCAGTGGATAAGGTCAATAGTGCAGTGAATCGAGCTTTGCAGGATCCTGCAGTAAAAAAGAACTTGTCAGATCGCGGCATTGAGATTATAGGTGGCACACCCGCAAAATTTGGGGAGCATATTCAAAGCGAGATCGCAAAATATGCACAGATTGTTAAAACATCTGGCATGACAATCGATTAATCATCTATGCCTGTACCCCGTATTTTTACTTCTGGTAGCTACAGCTACTTACCAAGTGTTTTTCAGTATTCCGCTGGAGTAATGGCAGAACCTGGTTATCGTTTGGAGCAAATTCGTTTTAAGCATGCTATTCCACTCCAAGATGGTTTTAAGGCAGTTGAGAGTCGCTTGCGTTTTCTTGGAAGACCCTTTACTGCCTTTGCGCACTGTGAGTTACGCTCTCCGAAGCAATTTGATGACCAAGGTTTTATTGATTTTAATAAAACCTATGTGAGGCAATTACAGAGCTGGAATATTTATACACCAGCAGTAGATGGCGTGGATGCGATTAATCCAGTAGCACGAACCAATGTTTGTCCAGAGCATCATGGTCCACAAGAAGTTTCAATGTATGCGTTTACCTATTCTGTGCCAAGCACTGTCAAGCAAATAAGTTTTGTTATCTCGGGTGGTGGAGATGCCCGAAAAGGCTCTGAACCCTACAAAGACCGTATCATTGCCTTTGGGGATGTTTCTCAAGCAGGATTGCGAAAAAAAATGGCATTTGTGATTGAAGAGATGGCGAATCGTCTTCGGAGCTTCGACTTAAAGTGGTCTGACGTTACCACAGTTCAAGCGTATTCAATTCACAACATTGCTTTATTGGTTGATGAATTACTTGCCAAGCCCGGCTTAATCCAACATGGTTTGACCTGGCACTTTGCAAGACCGCCAGTAGCAGGGCTTGATTATGAGATGGATCTGCGAGGATCTGTTAATGAACTATTTTCTGATGATTGATAAAAATGACGACGAATAAGAAGATTAGGGTGGCTGTAGCAGGCCTTGGTGCTATTGGTAAAGCCTTATCCACAAAACTCGCGGCGGGAGTTGTTCCTGGTATTGAGTTAACTGCCGTCTCTGCTAAAAATCATGACAAGGCGAATCAGTTTGTGAAGACCTTAGCTCATCCTGTAAAAGTCTTGCGCATTGAAGACTTGGAGCCCGAGGCCGATGTCGTTGTCGAGTGCGCCCCTGCTGAGTATTTGGGTGACATCGTCACCCCTTTTTTAAAGAAGCAAAAGAAGGCGATTGTGCTTTCCGTTGGGGCAATTTTATTTAGGCAGGATTTGCTTGATGTTGCCAAACAAACGGGTGGGGTCATTATGGTTCCCACTGGAGCTCTGATTGGTCTTGATGCAATGCTTGGTGCCGCAGAGGGCAAAATTCATTCGGTCCGCATGGTGACTCGTAAACCACCGAAGGGTCTAGAGGGCGCCCCACATCTGATTGAGAACAATATATCGGTACAGGGGCTAACAGAGCCTTTGAAAGTGTTTACTGGAAACGCCAAAGAGGCTGCAAAAGGTTTTCCTGCCAATTTAAATGTGGTTGTGGCTTTAGCCCTTGCTGGGAATGGCCCAGAAAATACATTGCTTGAAATATGGGCTGATCCAACTGTAGTCAGAAATACGCACACGATTACGGTCGACTCTGATTCTGCCAAGTTCAGCATGACCATGGAAAACATTCCATCTGAAAATCCTAAAACAGGTCGGATTGTGGCTCAAAGCGTTGTTGCAATGCTCAGAAAAATGACCTCGCATTTTCAGGTTGGCACCTAATTTCGATTGAAGCTCTAAAAGGATTTGACATGAGTTTTACAGCAAAAGAAAAAGAGTCTATTCGTCTACGTTTTCTAGAGGTTGATACCTCAAACGTTGCGGATGTTCTTGATAATATGAGCTTGCTTCAGCAGGGCTTGGCTGCAGATTTTGGTCCTTATCCAGAAACCTGCAAAAGAATGGCAGGGTGGGCTTACACCATCCGCGGTCAAATGACTCCTTATCCCCAAGGTGGCGATAAAGACAAAATGGAGGCTTGCCAGGGACTTTCTCCAGGAGAAATTAGTGTGTGGAGTGGAAATGGCGAAGGGATTTGCTATTTTGGCGAGCTCATTGCCTTAGGAATGAAGGAGCGGGGATGTGTGGGAGCCCTTCTGGATGGCGGTATTCGGGATGTGCGCTGGATTGGTGAACATCAGTTCCCAGTATTTGCACGCTACAAGACGTCGGTTCAATCGATCGGACGCTGGAAAGTAAATGCATGTCAGGTCCCAGTCTATATGAGGGGACATGATGGCGGTAATGTGATTGTGCGACCCGGTGATTTCATTTTGGCCGATGAAGATGGGGCCATCGTGATTCCAATGGAGCACGTGGAGAGCGTTTTGCTTGAATCCGAACGATTAACGGCTATCGAGAAAAATATTCGTAAGGAAATTGCCAGCGGTCTTACACTAGCTGAAGCCCTTAAGAAATACGGTCACGTATAAACATGCTAGGGATAACCATTAGTTTTCTATATCCCAAAGAATCAAAAAGCTACTTATTTTAAAAACCGTTTTTTATTGATAACAAGTCTATTGCTAAAGCCTAAGTAAAGTTTTAATCTAGAAAGACTAAATAAGGGAGAATAATAATGGCTATTCAAATAACAAATCGTCGCCAATTTATTTTAGGCTCGTCAGCGTTACTGGCAGGAGCTGGTTTAACAACATTTGGAATCCAATCTTTCGCAGTAACAAAAGTCCCCACAATTGATACCTTGGATATCAAAGTACTTGTTGATAGTAGTTACGATACTCCAAGGCCGGGTACCAATAAGTGGGTCAAGATTAAGCGTACACCATTTATTTCATCGAAAGATTATCGCAAGGCGCTTCATAATGAGTGGGGGTTAGCACTTGCGCTCGAGTCAAAAATTGGACAGAACAGCAAGAGCATGCTTTTAGATTTTGGCTACACTCCCGCTGCTTTGATGGGTAATATGGAAATTATGAACGTGAAGCCAGAACAGCAACACGCCATGATTTTAAGTCACGGGCATTTCGATCATTTTGGCGGGCTTATCCCATTTTTACAAGCTAATCGTAGCAAGTTACCAGCTGACCTTACTCTGTACGTTGGAGGCGAAGATAATTTCTGTAATCGCAAAACCGCAAGCGGATCACCTGGTCATTTTGCAGATTGGGGTGTGTTGGATCGTCGTGAACTTGATGCGTTAAAAGTAAAAATTGTGTATTGCGAGAAACCAACAATTATTCAGGGCCACGCATTTACAACAGGAGTTATTAATCGGGGTAGTTTTGAAAAGGTAATCCCAAATACTCTTGTGGAATTTTCCAAGAAGAATGGTATCGGTTGTGATTTGCCTGAATTAAATTCCAAAGCAGAAGGAAAGTTTGTAAAGGATGATCATATTCACGAACATTGCACAGCATACAACTTGCGGGATAGAGGCCTAATCGTAATCTCTTCATGTGGTCACGCCGGAATTGTAAATTCTGTTCAGCAGGCTATTAATGTATCGGGTGTAAAAAAAGTACACGCTATTTTGGGTGGATTTCATCTATTTCCAGCCCCGAATGATTATTTAACGCAAACGGTAGAGGCTTTAAAGCAATTCAACCCAGATGTCGTTATTCCATTGCATTGTTCGGGACCAGGTTTTGTTACAGCAATGCAGAATCTGCTCAATGATCGTCTGGTTACCTCAACAACCGGAACAGAATTTCAATTTGGTGGCTAATGTGTAGGTTTCGACTGGCTAGCATTCTGCTAGCTAGTTTTATTTTTTTGGGAATTTCTCCCATCCATTCCCTGGCGCAAACTGCACAATCAAGAGCGGAGTCAGCTCGACTAATGAATGAACTTATGTCGGGTAAAGGAAATGTGGGTGGACCTTTCACGCTGAGCGATCAATTTGGTAAATCACGGAGCCTGTCTGAGTTTAAAGGAAAAATTGTTTTAATTTACTTTGGATATATGTTTTGTCCAGATGTTTGTCCAACGGATTTGGCGAATGTCGCGCGTTTATTAAAATTACTTGGCAAAGACAGTAACCAAGTTCAGGCAATATTTATTACTCTTGATCCAGCCAGAGACACCCAGGATCTCATAGGAAAGTACACAAATCATTTTGATAACCGTATCCTTGGTTTGCGCGGTACAGAGACTCTGACAAAGGAAATTGCTACAAAGTATAAGACCTTTTATGAAAAAGTGAACGTGAGAGGGAGCCAGTACCTAATTGACCATACAGCATTTGTTTACATTATGAATCGCCAAGGAAAATATTTAGCTTTTTTCCCACCGGGTACCTCTGCCGAGCGTATGGAGGTCATGGTGAGGGATGCGCTTCTTACCAAATAGATTCATTCTTTATGGCAATTTCTTTTGTCTGCCCCACCTGTGGTAACCCGCGACCAATGTTGGGGGATTGCCCCTTTTGCGGGAGTCAAGAGATACCCAGTGCCAACACTGATACTGCCACCATTAATTTAGAGATTGGCGGGCCTACGCGTGAGGAGGCCTTAGATACGCTCACGCACCACATCCGAGCTGCTGCTGAGGTACAAATCCGTGTCTTGATTGTCATCCACGGCTATGGCTCATCGGGGCGGGGAGGGGGTATACGACGCACGGTTCGAGAGGCGCTTGAGAATAACTTTTTCTCAGACCGAGTCGACGAGTACTATCATGGAGAAGATTTAGTGCATCGAAGCGAGTTATATCAAGCGTTGATAAAACGTCGCCCCACACTCAAGCAACACCTCAAACAATTAAAAGAGGGTAATGCGGGGATGACCTTGTTAATTATGCGACATTGATCTCGTGGACAATACCAATTATTACTATTAATTACTGACCCTATGCCAAATTACTGGGCCCACTGTGGCTTTGACACCCTAAGCCTTAGTCCCGATAACCAATTATTGGTGACTGATGATTTCTTAAGAACCTATTTATCAAGACCAGAGCTAGCTTTAGTTCCAGAATCTTGCCTTAAAGAAAGAGCGATTCATCAGCGACTTCTCAATAATCCTCGTGAAGAAATTCCATCCGCAGAAATCGAACAGATGGCCGATGCCGACATACAGGCCAATTATGCGATTTGGTTTCGCTACCGCAGCAAATTATTAGTAGCAAGCTCTCTCGAGAACTTCTATATGAGTTTGTTTGAAGGCGAGGGTGTTGATGTACCACCTTTATTTGTCGCTCAGCTGACTCAAATTTTTCTCCGACATATTCTGGGCCCTGAAGTTGATCCGCTTGAAGCTCGTATTGCAGAACTGCTCTATCGACCCCAAAAGATTACTATTTTAGAAGATGGAATTGTGATGGCCGCTGATCACGAGACCATTGAGCGCAATGCGCAGGCTAGTGAGTTTGGCAACATTGTTGATTTGCTCAAGAGTCAATCGCTGGCAATGCGTACAGTCGATCTTGATGTCTTGCATGAAGATAATGCCAAATCATATTGGGGTAGAGACCAAACCCATGACTTTGCCATCCAGCTTAATTTTGATCAAGCCACATTACCCGCGCTAGCATCTGTGCTGCAAAAATGGATTAATCATTTTTTGGGTATAGCGACCACCATCACCCCCTTAAAAGAGATTAACGATCCTAAGTGGGTATGGCATGTTGGCTTAGATGCCTCTGCGACCGAGATATTGAATGCGCTGTACAACAAAGAGCGGGTCGATGAAGCGACTCTTTCCAGAATTATTTGTCTTTTCAAACTAGACTTTAATGACCCCAATGCAGTGGTAAGCCAAATACGGGGAAAGCCCATTTATTTAGGGATGGCCATGAATGCGGAGGGACACTTAAAGCTCAAACCCCAAAATGTCATCTTTAACCTACCCTTAAACCCTGTTTCGTAAGTAATAAATCGTATTCTCCAGATTGTGCATTGCAATAAAATTAAGGGTATACTACTAAGTATTAACCCTAGTACTGGAGAATGTCATGAACCAAACAGTTAGCATTAAACCTGCAATCAACACCCCAACCGTCCATGATGCATACGTAACAGCTAAGGGGCTGCTAAATCGCCTCATCGCTATTTTGCGTATCATTGGCGAAGCATGGAAAGAGTCCCGTGTGGAATATAAAAAACATGCCATCTTGGGTGGCGGCTGGGAATAATTGAAAACCGTTCACATCGATTTTGTATCCGACATAGCTTGCCCCTGGTGCGCCATTGGTTTGGCTTCCCTCGAAAAAGCATTAAGCGTTGTTGGTGATGAGGTCAATGTTGAAATTCATTTTCAACCCTTTGAGCTAAACGCTCACATGCCCCTAGGTGGGCAAGATGTGATTGAGTACCTGACCGAAAAATACGGCACTACCGTAAGTCAAGTTAAAGCCAACCAAGAAAATATTCGCAAACGTGCCGCCGAGATGGGCTTTTTATTCCATCCGGAAGGGCGCAAGCGCGTATATAACACCTTTCATGCGCACCGCCTCTTACATTGGGCTTTAGCAGAACACGGACTCGAAGCGCAATACAAACTCAAGAAAGAGCTCCTTGCGACATACTTCACCTTAGCTGTAAGTGTGGACGATCCCAAGAACCTACTCGATGCAGTCCAACGAGCTGGCTTATCAATTGAACGAGCGCGCGCTATTTTGGAGAGTGATGAGTTCGCCCAAGCGGTTCGGGATCAGAAAAAGAAGTACATCGAGTTAGGGATTAACTCAGTGCCTGCAATTATCTTGGATAACAAATACATGATTCAAGGGGCGCAAGCACCCGAGTTGTTTGCTAGCGCCATGCGCGATTGCGCCCAAGAATCAGAGAGTTAATGTAGTTACTCTTTGATGTTGTTCTGAATCACAAACTTACCCCAAATACCAATCTGCTTGGCTACAAAGGCATTGGCTGCTTCTGGGTTCAAGCTCTGTACCTGAATACCTTGGTTCTTGAGTTTTTCAGCAACTGCAGGGGTCTTTAGGGCTTTATCAACCGCCCGATACATCGCATTCACAATCGCGGGTGGGGTCTTCGATGGAGCAATGACCGCCCACCAGGCAGGAGCCTCAAAGCCTGGGTAGCCACTCTCTGACAAGGTAGGAACTTTAGGCATATCGGGTGAGCGCTTGGCGGTGGTTACTGCTAAGGGTATCAAGCCACCGCTATCAGCATGCGGCTTTATTAAGAACATACTGCCGACCACCAAAGGAACTTGTCCCGCCAAACCATCCTGAACCATGGGACCACCTCCACGATAGGGGGCGTGCACCCAATCAACACCTGTTTTCTTGGCAAAGTCAGCAATAGCAAGATGACCTAAGCTGCCAATGCCGATGGAACCATAGGTAAAAGGCTTCTTGGCTTTGGAGTCGTCCATGAGCTGCTTCATGCTGGTAACACCCGATTTCTTGCTAGACGCTAAGACCATAGGCGATGTGCCAATCATATTAATCGTTACCAAATCTTTGAGGGTGTCATAAGGCAAACTATCTTTTAGAGAGGGGTTAACTCCATGGGTATCAAACACCAAACCAAAGGTGTAGCCATCACCAGTTGCACGCGCTACTGCAGTCGTGCCAATGACACCAGAGGCCCCACCAATATTCTCCACAATTACATTTTGTTTGAGCTCTGCTTGCAAAACGGGCGCCAATATCCGTGCCACTTGATCTACAGAGCCACCCGGAGGGAAAACTGCAATGATCTTGATGGGGCGTTGGCTTGGCCAATTACCTGCATCGCTTTGAGCAAGTGCGGGGGTAATCACGCAAAGCGCAAATAGGGTAGCAATAATCTTCTTCATAAGAGTTCGCATAAGGTTCCTTTAATCAGTATTGAATATCATACTGGAACAGACCCCTAAATTCCTAGAGGTAGACAAAGCAATACAATCAAATAAAACCCCAGAAAAGGACCGTCTTGATGAGCCATGGTATTCATATTCTCCCGCGTGCTGAACCGGCAACTGCAGGTATCCAAGCCTTGCGAGGGATACCAAGCACAGTGATTAGCGATATGCTGGGCCGCACCTTAGTGGCTAACGGTATTCACCCCATTAATCGATCGCCCATATCGGTCTGCGGCAATGCATTTACTATCAAACTGCATGTTGCAGATAATTTAATGGTTCATAAAGCTCTACAAATGGTGCAAGCAGGTGATGTGATGGTGATTGATGTGGAGGGCGATATTGGCTGTGCAGTGATTGGTGAGATCTTGATGACCGTGGCCAAGAGCAGAGGAGTACTAGGGATTGTGGTGGATGGTGCCGTACGGGATGTGGATGCCTTTGATCAGCAGCAATTTCCTTGTTGGGCTAAAGGGGTCAATCTTCGCGGCCCCCTCAAAGAAGGCCCTGGATCCATTAACGTTCCAATCTCGATTGGCGGAATGATTGTTCATCCAGGCGATATTATTCTTGCTGACAGCGATGGTGTGATTGCGGTGCCGCCTGCTCAAGCACTGGAATCAGCACGCTTAGGTCAGGAGAAAGTAAAACAAGAACAAGAGATTCTAAAAACAATTCAGGCGGGTCAGTATGCTACGCCATGGGTTGACGAGCTTCTCAAGAAAAAAGGCGTAATTTAATAACGCCCTTACATTTTCAGAAGGCATTGATTCGAGATGCCTGCATTCTGAAGACGCTCTGCTCCAGGCAAGCCTGCAATCTCTAGCAGGCAAATTGCACTCACGACCTGAGCACCTGTTTTCTGAATCAGCTTACTAGTCGCTAAGATAGTACCGCCAGTTGCCAATACATCATCGACAATTAATACTGCATGATCCGAACTTAAGACCGAAGTACTGATCTCCAGGGCATCGTTACCGTATTCCAGCCCATACGACTCGCGATAGATTTCTGGGGGAAGCTTATTGGGCTTGCGGACCAGCACCAAGCCTTTACCAAGGTGGTTTGCTAAGGCAGAGGCAAAGATGAAGCCTCGAGACTCAATACCTAGGATATGGGTAAATTGATCTGATTTACTTAGGCTAGCTAGCCCCTCAATCGCAGCAGTGAATGCTTTAGCATTCGCCAGCAGGGGACTAATATCCCGAAAAAGGATTCCAGGTTTCGGAAAATCAGGAACGCCGGGTAAATAATCTTCCAGTCTCATGCGATTAAACTCTCTGTATGAATTCTAACCAAAGCCCCATCTTACTGCTAGTTGCCCTCAAAAATGAACTTGAGGCGATTTCAATCCCAAAGAGTATTCCAGTTGCATATACTGGTGTGGGGAAGATTAATGCAGCGACTGTTGCTCAAACTGCAATCATGCATCATCAGCCACAACTCATCATTAACTTTGGTACTGTTGGCAAAATCAACCCAACTTTGTCAGACCTCATCACCATCAAGCGCGTTGTACAACGGGATATGAATGCAGAGCCATTAGCCCCTAGAGGCGTTACCCCATTTTGCACAAAGCCAGCAGAGTACGAATCGCAATCAGGTCTATATACCTGTGGCAGTGGGGATAGCTTTGTCACTAGCAAAGACCCGTGGTTACTTGAGCAACATATTGATGTCGTGGATATGGAACTTTTTGCTATTGCAGCCGTTGCCCACCAACATCAAATACCTTGGCTATCCTTTAAGTTCATCAGCGACGCCGCAGACAGTAAAGCAGGCGAACAGTGGCATGAAAAGATTAACCATGGCGAAGAGCTTTTTATGGAGCAGCTCAAGCAACTGATATCTTAGTTACGGTTTATCGATTGTAATGCCACCTTTTTTGATGATTGCTGTCCATTTTTTTATATCAGAGGCCATGAGTTGTGTTAATTCCTCAGGTGGTCCAGAAACGGCTTCGGCACCAAGTTCAGCAAATTTTGCACGAACCGTAGAATCAGCCAAGGCTTGATTAACATCCTTGTTTAGCTTATCTACAATAGCTTTAGGCGTACCTCTAGGGGCTATCAAGGCAAACCATGCCGCTGAATCATAGCCCTTAATTCCAGCCTCTGCGGCCGTAGGAACATCAGGTAATGCAGGTAAGCGTCGATTAGATGCGACCGCAATCGCCTTCACTCTGCCAGCACTTATTTGACCAGATACATTTGGAAGCAATTGAAAGCTAATTGGAACTCGGCCTGCGACCAAATCGGTCACCATGTTTGCGGTTACACGATAAGGCACATGAAGCATTTTTGCGCCAAGTAATTGTTCGTAGTAAGCTCCCGCTAAATGCTGCGAGCTACCATTACCGACAGATCCATAGCCCACATCAGGGGTCTTGCGGATATAGTCGTTAAGTTGGGAGAGAGTATTGATATTAAGCGTTGAACTTACCACGATAATATTTGGCAAGACTGCAAATAGAGCAATTGGCTGGAGATCGCGTTCTGGATCATAGCCAAGTTCAGGATTTAATATTTTATTAACAGCCAGTGGACCCGAAGTGCTTAAGCCAATGGTGTAACCATCCGGATCCGCTTTAACAACCGCAGCGGTCCCAACATTACCTCCAGCAGCAGGTCGATTATCAAATACGAAGCGAGTGTTTGTGTTGTTACTTACCTTTTCAAGTAGTACACGAGTAACGACGTCACTTGCGCTACCAGCAGAAAAAGGAACGATTACAGTAACGGGTTTATTAGGATAAGTCTGAGCATTTAGATTAAAGCTAAAAAATATAGTGACTAAACCAATACCACAAAAACGAAAAAAATTAGTTGTTTGCATAATCAACCTTTCCAGTAATTGAACCAAAACGTTCTTCCATAACCTGCTCAAGAGCCAAACTTGATTTCGTATGAGCCCCTCCACCACGTACACAGTAATCTTTCGCTTTATTAGGTGAATCAGGATTTTTGCCAGCAGCAAAAGCTTTGGCTTCTTGGAGTAATAACTTCCTAAACCGAATAATTCCAACATCGGTGGGCGATAAATTTTCTTTAGTACGATCAATCATATACCCCTGACTTTCTTGAGCCATCTGGTCTTGTTCGGCAATTCCTCGTATTCCTGTAAAAGAGATAGTTTTTTGTTCTTCACGACTCATTAGATAGGAATTACTGCGATTGCGAAGTGGCACATAGCCAGGACCTAATTCAGCAAATTGACCGTAGCCACCCTTGATGTATTTCTTTCTCTCTTCATTCGATATTGCTTGATCTGGATGCCAGGCATAAACATACATCCAGCAACTATGATCGTCGATTGGCACCCATGAGTATCCGTAGTATGTCTCATTGGGCATCGCTGATGGTGTAATAGAGTGAGTTGGAAGCATGTATTGCGTAAGGCGCCAATAGTGATCACCAGGATCAGCATTTCTAGCGCCACCAATCAAAAATCCAACTTCATGGTCAATGATCTTAAAGCGAGGTGCAGGATCATTTCTTAACCAACGAATACGACTTTCATCTGCGGCAATATTTGAACTGTCATCCTTTCGAAACGCTGGCGCTGGCATATGCAAGAAAGAAAAATGCGCAGTATCAAGTGCGCCTTCCATAGAATGCGTCCAATTGCATTCAACTAATCGTTTTGTGACATAGCGATGACTTGGTGGTACTAAACCAGCCTCAAGTTGTGGAACTTCAAATGGCTGAATATCGGGAGGCCCCATATAGGCCCACACCATATCTGCAAACTCTTGGGTCGGATAGGCTTTAATCTTTATTTTGCCGTGATAGGCAGCATCCTTAGGAACGTTGGGCATATCAATACAGTTACCGTGTATGTCGTATTTCCACCCATGATAGATGCAACGAATTCCACATTCTTCGTTTCTGCCAAAGAATAAGTCTGCACCTCGATGTGCACAAAATGGCTCAATTAATCCAGTATTTCCATTACTGTCGCGAAATAGCAATAGATCTTCACCCATTACCTTAAGGCGGATGGGCGCACAGTCTGGTTTTGCAACTTCTTCTGAGAGGGCTACCGGATGCCAGTGGCAACGAAGGTAGTTGCCCATAGGAGTATTGGGCTCACTAGTATTGAGATATGCATTATCTGTAGCTGAAAGCATGTGTCCTCATCATATTTAATGTTACAAAATTATATTAATGTAAGCAGGTGGTTTTGGATAGACTGGCAGGGCGTGTTTAAATATCTTTTTATGAGGAAATTGACATGGCTAAACATTTAATTGGGGTTTACTCTAGTTTATCCCTCGATCTAGCTGAGAAATTAATTGATAAAGCCATAGATCTCCGAATAAAGCACAATTTATTACCCCTAGCCATTGCTGCTTTAGATGCTGGCGGCCATTTAGTGGCGTTTCGGCGGGAGGATGGTTGCGGTATCTTGCGATCGGATATTGCAATTGGTAAGGCATGGGGCTCCCTAGGAATGGGTATGTCAACCAGACAAATTCGCGATCGATTATCAGACCGTCCAACGTTTCAGTCTGCTTTGTCAGCCGCCTCGTCTGGCCGATTTATACCAACACCCGGAGGCGTATTGATTCTTAATCACGAAAGTATTGCAATTGGCGCAATCGGAATAAGTGGTGATGCATCGGATAAAGATGAATTTTGTGCAATTGAAGCTGTCCGAGCAATGGGATTTACTCCTGAGCCACCTAATCCAGATCAAGACTGGATGAGCAATGAGCTTTGATACAGCGATGTATTATTGGTTTATTTCTTATATAACTTCTAATAGAAAATAACATGACTACTCAACGAGCATACTCTGCTCTCATTGCCTTATTACTCAGCACCTTTATGAGTCACGGTGTTGCCCAAAACAAGGGCATCAGTAGCAGCCTTGCATACGAACAAATTACTGCAAAGCCAATTTTTTTAGAGGGTGGCCCAAAAACCATCTTAGGCCAAAACTTTAAGTATCCAACTGGGGCCCCGCTTATTAAAGCATTTGATATTGTGATCCCGGTTGGCAAACAAACCTCTTTGCATAGCCATGCTATTCCCCTGTATGCGTATATTGTTTCTGGTGAACTCGAGGTCGACTATGGCAGTAAAGGTAAGCGGATATTTAAAGCAGGTTCCTCTTATGTTGAGGCTATTGATTGGTGTCATATTGGAAAGTCTTTAGGGAATCAACCAGTACGCCTCATAGGAGTTTATTTAGGACAAGAGAATCCCGATCAAATTGCGCCAACGGATTGTAAAAAACCAGATTGATGGTTATTGACAAAAAATAGAAAGTGATTATGAGTACTACCTACGTTATTCAGCCCCCTGAGATTCCAACGCTCCCAGTCCAGGGCGATAGCAAGCGTTTTGCAGTTAATCGTATTTATTGTGTTGGCCGTAACTATGCTGACCATGCAAGAGAGATGGGGCATGACCCTGATCGTGAGCCACCATTCTTCTTCATGAAACCAGCGACCGCAATTGTGACCGATGGTAAGAACATGGCCTATCCCTCTTTATCAAATGACGTCCACCACGAGATTGAAATGGTAGTGGCACTGGGTAAGGGTGGAGCGAACATTCATGCAGACCAGGCACTCGATCATGTTTGGGGTTATGGGGTTGGTCTTGATATGACCCGCCGCGATCTTCAGGGGGAAGCAAAAAAGATGGGCCGTCCTTGGGATACTGGTAAAGCCTTTGATCAATCAGCGCCATGCTCAGCCCTGGTGCCAGTAAGCCAATGTGGTCACCTTACAAAAGGACGAATCCATTTAAAGGTGAACGGACAGATAAAGCAAGATGGAGATCTAGCAATGATGATCTGGAACGTACCAGATACGATTGCTTACCTATCCACGCTATTTACTCTGATGCCTGGCGACTTAATATTTTCAGGAACCCCAGCCGGTGTTGCCGCGGTAGCGAGGGGATATGCTCTGGAAGGCCGCGTTGATGGACTGCCAGTGCTCAAGACCACGATGGTCTAGATTATTTAAAGCTCTGTTTGGTTCTCAATCGAGAATAACTTTAGAGTATCTAGATCAACATGATCGAGGGCATTGAGATGAGTGCTCTCAAGTTTGATGAGGGGCGCACAACCATTTGCAAGCGCTTCTTGCCAACGGGTAATGCACAAGCACCATTGATCACCTGCGCGTAGACCCGGAAACTGATATTCAGGGCGCGGTGTAATAAGATCGTTGCCGCGTTGGTAACTAAACTCTAAAAACTCTTCGCTCATAATGGCGCAGACCAAATGCAAACCAACATCTTCTTGATTGGTTTTGCAGCAACCATCCCGAAAAAATCCTGTAAGCGGATCAAACGAGCAGGGTACCAAAGGCTGCCCAAAGACATTACGAACGATTTCAGGCATTACTTTCCCCTCCACTGGGCTGGTTGACCTGCTAAGAATGAACGCACTCCTTCTTTAAAGTCAGAACTACCATAAACCTCACGAATTAAATCAGTGCAATCGGGTAAGGAGTGATGAATGACCCGTGCCATCATCTGCTTGGATGCTTTCTGAGTGACAGGCGCTAAGACCGAAAGCTGTTCTGCTAAGTCAAGAGCCATCTGTTCGAGTTGCTCTTGCTCCCCCATCTTATAAATAAAGCCTTGAGCATGTAGCTCGGTTGCTGAGACTAGTTCTGCTAAAAGTAGCATGCGTTTCACAATGGCAACACCTAGGTGAGACACTAACCAGGCAATATTGCTGGGTGATAAGGTATTACCAAGGGTGCGCGCAATCGGCACCCCAAATTTAGCACCGGGGTTTGCAAGTCGAAAGTCACACAAAGAAGCAATCGCTAGGCCGCCACCAACGGCTAATCCATCAATAACCGCAATCGTTGGCATACTTAATTGCTGAAGGGGGCTGAGGTAATGATCGATCAACTTCTCGTACCGCACCCCATCTTCACCATCCTTAAACGCGGTGAACTGGGCAATATCACTTCCAGAGACAAATGACTTCCCCCCGATACCACGCAATATCACTGCACGGATTTGGAAGTTTTGGTTAAGCTCTAGACAAATAGTACGTAATTGCTCATACATCTCCTGGGTCATCGCATTGCGTGCGGCCGGCTGATCAAAAAAGAGATGGGCAAACTTCCCTTTGATCTCTACATACACACGAGCATTGGTACTCATACGGCAAAGGCCCCTTGTTCTTCTAATGTTTTAATTTCATCCGGTGTAAAGCCTGCCTGCATGAGAACCTCTTGTGTGTGCTCACCCAAAAGAGGAGGATGGCGCCGCACCTCTTGGGGAGTGCCTTGCATCTTCACCGCAAAACCAATGTTAGGTACTTTACCTTCTAGGGGATGATCAATCTCAATACGCATTTGGCGATGCCTGCCATGCTCACTCTCAAATGCCTGTGGATAGTCTAAGATCGGACCTGCTGGAATACCGTGCTCCAAGAGTAAATCAATCCACTCATCAGCACTTTTTAGGGCAAAGGAATTCTCAAGCTCTTGGATTAATTGTTCACGCTGGCCTAGACGACCTGCAATAGTTTGGTACTCCACCTTTTGTAAGAGATCGGGCCGCTCTAAGATCCCACAAAGTAATTGCCAGAGTTTGTTATTGGTTGCACCCATCACAAAATAACCGTCCTTGGCTTTGACTGCTTGATATGGAGCGGTCATACGATTTGCCGTTCCCAAAGCAACCGGTGGATTGCCTGTACCCCAGTACTCTGAGGTGTCCCAGATCGAGAACGCCAATGCTGAATCAAATAGGGATGCGTCAATATATTGTCCTTGACCGGTATTCTTGGCACCAATGTAGGCAGAGAGGGCAGCGTAGGTTGCAAAGAGTGCGCATCCAATATCAGCAACGGGTACACCAGCTTTCACGGGTTTTCCATCCCCGTTACCGGTCACACTCATAATCCCTGACATGGCCTGTGCCATTAAATCAAAACCAGGGCGCATTGCCCATGGTCCACTTTGACCAAAACCCGAGATGCTAACGTACACGAGTGCAGGATTGATCTTGCTCATGACTTCATAACCAACGCCTAAGCGTTTCATAACCCCAGGACGATAGTTTTCAACCAAGATATCAGCTTCTTTGACAAGCTTAAATAAAATGGCTTTACCTGCTTCTGATTTGAGATTGATTGCAATACTTCGTTTATTGCGGTTCATGTTGAGGAAGCCCATACTATCGGGCCCCTTCATCTTGAATCCCATGGCACCGCGGGTTTGATCACCATTACCTGGTGGCTCCACCTTAATGACATCGGCCCCCATATCCGCTAGCAACATACAGGAGTAGGGGCCAGCCATGACTTGACTCACATCAAGCACCTTCACACCCATCAGGGGGAGCGGGCGTTTTTTACCTGGGGCAGAAGGACTCATGACTGCATTCTAAACATAAAACTATTTTAAGTTTGCGTGAATTGCTCAAGTAAAATCAACTTAATGAGATTTCGCTTACTAGCCCCATTTTAAAGATAATGCACTTATTATCAGTGATGACGAGTAACTTGAATCGAAATTCAAATTACTTAATACGAAGAGTGTTTATTGGGCTAGCCATTCTGCTTAGCACTTTTTCTGTTTATTCTCAAACGAATTCATCATGGCCTCGTGAGACCATTCGTATGGTGGTGACTTTTACACCTGGGGGCGCACCAGACACTCTTGCACGTATCTTGGCAGAGGATTGGCAAAAGACCTTGGGTATTCCTATTGTGGTTGAGAACCGTCCTGGGCACGGTGGCAATATTGGTGCAGATCTAGTTGCTAAGAGTAATCCAGATGGCTACACCTTATTGATTGGGACGGTAGGCATTCATGCGATTAATGGTGCCCTCTACGATAAATTACCCTATGACCCTATTGCGGATTTCACACCCATTAGTTTTCTGGCAAGCACCCCGAATGTTCTAATTGTTAGCAAACAGCTAGGCGTTCAATCCCCCAAAGATCTTATTGCCCTAGCTAAGGCAAAGCCTAATGAGTTGACCTTTGGCTCGTCAGGTACTGGAACCTCGATTCATATGTCGGGGGAGTTATTTAAAGATTTAGCTGGAGTGCAAATCAGGCATATTCCATATAAAGGCAGAGCACAATCTCTTCCCGATCTTGTAAGCGGAAGGATCTCAATGCTCTTTGATAACTTGGCATCCGCTTTGCCATTAATCAGGGCAAATGAAGTGACTTCATTGGGGGTAACTACACTGAAACGATCGCCATCTTCCCCTGATATCCCAACTTTGGCAGAGCAGGGATTAAAAGGGTTTGAGGCGGTATCGTGGTTCTCCTTAATGGCCCCAGCCAAATTGTCCAAAGATATACAAGCTCGCCTGAATCAACTAACCGTTCAGACCTTATCAAAACCAGAAATTCGGTCTCGTCTCACAAACGGGGGGTTAGAGCCCAACCCAGGCAGCCCTGAAGAGCTCAGTCGCTATATTCAGCAAGAAGCCTCAAAATGGCGCAAGATTGTTCAGCAGTCCGGTTCAAGGGCGGAATAAAATAAAGATCTTTCATGTCAGCCAGCATGGGATAGGGTGCGTTAATAGTATGTATACGACGTTGCTATCACCCAAATAGGAGATAAAGATGAGATTAATCAGTTATCTGCCCTTTTTGCTCATCATGATAGTCAGTTCATTGGCGCAAGCAGCACCCCAATATTCATGGAATATTTCAGTAGGAACTGGGGTTGGCTATTACGGCAGACCATATGTGGGGCCTTATTACCCCCGACCCCTTTATGGACGTCACTATAGTCCTTACTATCGTGGTTATTATTCGCCACCACCTGTTTATTACACCGCTCCCGCAGTGCTTCCATTGATCTCACAGTCACAACCGCCGGTCTGGTATTACTGCGAACCACAACAGCAGTACTACCCGATTGCAAGCACGTGCAATGAAGCTTGGAAGGTCGTACCAGCAACACCGCCTCAGTCTACAAACCCTTATCATCCATCTATTAATCACTAATTAAGGCTGCTCGTGAAACTACATTCCATTCTTTTAGTTGGTGTAACTTTGTCCAATCTGACCCTGACCGCCTGCGTCTCTGCCCCAACGGGTCCGACCATCGCTGTTATGCCTAGAGAAGGAAAGCCCTTTGATGTATTTAAAAAGGAAGATCAAGAGTGTCGAGAATTTGCTCAAAATTCTGTTCAGGATGGCAATGCAGCGGCTCTCAAAGCTGGAGCTATTAGCACTGCCACTGGGGCGGCGATTGGCGCAGCAGCGGGAGCACTGTATCAAGGTGGTAGTAGCCAGAACGTTGGCACAGGAGCTGCAATTGGCATGGTGGGGGGCGCCGCAGTCGGGGCAATCGGCGCATCCAATAAGGAAACTCAATCACAAAACCAATACAACACCGCTTATCAGCAATGTATGTATGCTAAAGGAAATCAGGTGCCAGGGTTCAAGTCACAGGGTGAATTTAAGCCAATTAAATAAAAAGATGCAACTATCTTGACTTAAATACTAATAAAAGGTTTCCAAAATAGAACAAAATATATATCGAATTTTTTTTAGTGTATTTATTGGAAGTTTAATTTTTAAGCTTCTGATTTCAGGGTTAATTCCGATTACAGGTGATGAGGCATTGTTTTACGTCTGGTCACAAGATCTTTCCTGGGGATACTATGACCACCCACCAATGATCGCTTGGATGCTTGCCCCATTGTCATGGATAAGTAGCGAGTTGGTAGTAATTCGCTTACCAGCAAGCATTCTGAATCACCTAGTAGCTCTTGGAATCATCAACTTGGTTATTCATTGGCAGCCAGAAAAGAAGAATTCAGCATATAAAGTTGGAATTATTTACTTGCTTTTGCCATCCTCGATATTAAGCGTTTTAGTCACTAACGATTCGGCATTATTTTTATTTATGGCTCTAGCGAGCTACTTTTTTATACGCGGAGAGATTGAGGAAAAAAAGGGGATCGATTCAAAAAGTAAATACGCAACAATGATTTATGTTGCTTGTGGAGCTTCCCTTGGAATGGCTTTCCTTTCAAAATATTTGGCAATATTTATTGCAGTAAGTTTTTTTGTAATTTTGGTTTACCAGAGAAAGTATTTCAATTTATTAGTTATTTCTATCACGTCGGCCTGTTTTTTATTAATTAACTTCTTTTGGAATATTAATAATTGTTGGCAGAACATAGTATTTAATACTGTAAATCGAACTGACGATTTAGTGAGTCCTCTAGTAGGAGTACCAAGTTATCTATTAATTTTATTTTATTTGATAACTCCATGGTTATTATGGTACTTGTATCAATCACGAAAAACTTTAAAAAACAATGCAAGCATAGCGTTACTTGCCTTTATACCGTTTGTATTATTCGGAATACTTTCATTTAAGCAATTGATAGGTTTGCATTGGTTGCCAGCATATTTGCCAGCACTTCTATTGTTATTTTGTTTAAGCGGGACGGAAAAACAGCTCAATAGAGCCCAGATTTATACATTTGGATTTGGTTTTATACATGCAATAATAATTTGTATAGCTATTTTTGCGCCAAGCGCAACGTGGAAAGATATGAAATTTTATGAAAAACTTTCTACTCTTAAAAACTCTTCTGACATTGCAAAGAGTGTTGACCCAATAAATGATGATAAAAGAACTTTAATGACCATGGGGTATTCAACCTCATCTATTTTTGCGTTTCACCTGCATAAGGAGGTCCCAGTTTTTGGTACGGGGTCAAAGTTCGGTAGACACGATGATCTCCATTTCAATTTCAAAGAAATTAATGGAAAAAATATTCGAATCTTTAATAATTCACCAATGAATTTAGAGGAGTTATCTAGATTTTTCGGCTCATCTAATCTGGTGGAATTTTCCTTTAAAGGCGTTAAATATTGGTATTTGGATGGGAATGATTTTAAATATGATCTGTACCGTAAGCTAGTTCTTATGGCAATTAAAGAGAAGTTTTACAATATCCCAGCATACTTACCTAGTTATACCTGTAACTTTTTCACAAAGTATGACCTACAATAGAAACAAATAGAGCGTGTGCATCGATAGTTATTGCCTAACTATTTAATTCTGTAGTCATCTGTAGCATTTTCAACTATTAAGCATTCATATGAAACCAATCGCCGTAGACTTAGATGGGTCTTTGATATACACGGATATTTTGTATGAAACTTTTTTAAATGCATTTTCAAAAAACCCATTCATCATTTTTTATTTGCTTTTTTGGATTTTAGGTGGCAAAGCGAATTTAAAAAGTAAGTTGGCAGAATTGGCCACCATTGAAGTTTCGAGCCTACCATTTAATTTTGAACTGATTAACTGGTTAAAACAGCAAAAAACTTTAGGTAGAAAATTGGTTTTGTGTACAGCATCTCACCATTCGGTTGCAAGAGATATAGCAAGTCATCTCGATCTATTTGATGAAGTTATGGCCAGCAATGGAAGAATAAATTTGTCTGGTGATAATAAAGCTTCTGCATTAGTTGAAAAATTTGGTCACCAAGGTTTTGATTATGTTGGAAATTCCCAAGTTGATTTACTAGTATGGTCAAAGTCGCATAAGATTATTTTAGTGAATGGGTCTAAAGATTTAGTCAATAAATTAAAAAAAATGGGAAATATTGAGCTCATATTTTCTGGCATTGATTCTGGATTCAAAGAATGGATCAAGGCCTTTAGATTGCATCAATGGATAAAAAATTTACTAATTTTTATACCCATTCTGGCAGCGCATGCGCTAATTACGATTGATAATGTAACTGTATTGTTGTTAGCATTTTTATCTTTCAGTTTGTGTGCCTCCTCGGTCTATATAAGTAATGATTTATTGGATCTAGAAAGCGATCGGCGCCATCTACGTAAAAGAAATCGACCATTTGCCTCAGGCAGTCTCCCGATTTTAATTGGTCTAATTCTTGCACCTTTGCTAC
>Ga0255108_1000025_pt1 | contig 47162 bp, 47 predicted proteins | sample Law_Miss_RepA_8h_FD_188469 | JGI IMG/M metagenome (GOLD analysis project Ga0255108, IMG submission 188469) | Freshwater microbial communities from St. Lawrence River, New York, United States - Law_Miss_RepA_8h | ecosystem: Environmental > Aquatic > Freshwater > River | place: USA: New York... | reverse complement strand
GGCTGGTCATGCCGAAGCGGCCCGTCTCACCCACGGAGAACGGCGGGAAGTTGTAGTGCAGGAGGAACGAGCGCTTGCTCGGGCCGCCCGTGATGGCGTCGACTTCCTGGGCGTCCTTGGAGGTGCCGAGGGTCGCGAGCACGAGGCCCTGCGTTTCGCCGCGCTGGAAGAGCGAGGAACCATGGACGCGCGGGAGCACGTCGACTTCGCAGGAGATCGCGCGGAGATCCTTCGGGGTGCGGCCGTCGGCGCGCTCACCGCTCTGGATGATGGCGTTGCGGTAGACCTTTTCCTGGAGCTTTTCGAAAGCCATCTTGATCTGGCGGGCGTCGAAGACGTCGCCGAGTTCAGCCTTGCAGGCAGCCTTGGCCTTCTCGACCACGGCCTTGACGGCGTCGCCGCGCTCCTTCTTGGAAGCGAGGAAGATCGCCTTCTTGAGGAGGTCGCCTTCGTTGGCGACGCGTTCGCAGATCGCGAGAGCCTTGGCTTCGCAAACGACGAGCGGGAACTGGCGCTTGGTCTTGGAGTACATCGCGGCCAGCTTGCGCTGGGCGGCGATGATGGGCTGGATGGCCTTCTGGGAGTATTCGAGGGCGGCGATGAAGTCGGCTTCCGGGAGCTGGTCCGCGGAACCTTCGATCATCATCATGTCCTTCTCGTTGCCGACGTAGATCAGGTCGAGGTCGGACTGGTACTGCTCTTCGTGCGTGGGGTTGACCACGAACTGGCCGTTGACGCGGCCGAGGCGGATGCCGGCGATCGGGCCGTTCCAAGGGATGTCGGAGCAAAGGAGCGCGGCGGAAGCGCCGTTCACCATGAGCACGTCGGAGTCGTTGATCTGGTCCGCCGAGAGGAGGAGGCCGATCACCTGGACTTCATTGAGGAAGCCTTCAGGGAAGAGCGGGCGCAAGGGGCGGTCGCAGAGACGGGAGGTGAGGATTTCCTTGTCGGACGGCTTACCTTCGCGACGGAAGTAACCACCGGGGAAGCGGCCGGCGGCGGCGAACTTCTCGCGGTAGTCGACGGTGAGGGGGAAGAAGTCCTGGTCGGGAGAACGCAGGTCTTCGGCGGCGGTGGCCGACACGAAGAGCGTCGTTTCGCCCTTGCTGATGGTGACGGCACCATTCGCCAAGCGGGCGATGGAACCGGTGCTGATGGTGATACCGAGTTCGTCGATGGTCACCGAGTGTTTCTGTTTCATTGTGTTTTTTGCGTTTTGCGCGTTGTGCCAGGCGGGATTGCCCGGCGGTTTTGGTTGGGGGGTGAAAAGCGGACGTCCCAGCGGTGGCTGGGACGTGCAAGCAAGACCGACCGCGGAAGCGGCGGGCTTACTTACGCAGGCTGAGCTTGCTGATCAGGGCGTTGTAACGGTCCAGATCGCTCGACTTCAGGTAGGCGAGGAGCTTGCGGCGACGGTTGGTCAGCATGATGAGACCGCGGCGCGAGTGGAAATCCTTACGGTGGGTACGGAGGTGGTCCGTGAGGTGGTTGATGCGGCCGGAGAGGATGGCGACCTGGACTTCAGGCGAACCGGTATCCTTGGCATCCTGCTGGTGCTTCTTGATGATATCAGACTTATCGAACGACATGACTTTGGGTGGGTGTTTGGGTTGAGTTTGGCCGACTTGGGAGAAATTCCCGAGGACCCGCCGAACGGCCGGTACCTCCGTCTGGAAGGAACTTTCGTTCCTCGGCCAGCGTGAGAAGGGGTCCACCCTCCTCCCTAACGAAGTGAAGCCGAATTCGTGACAGGTCACCCCCCTTGAGGCAAGCAGGAAACCGCCCCCGACAGGACTTATTCACACCCCCTCTCGGGGTCAGTTTTCGGTGAAAATCAGGTCGTACCCCAGGCAAGCGGCCAAAAGGAGGGCCACCTGACTCGGCTGAGTGGCGGCGCCCGGGGCGAGGGTCAGCTGGTAGTTATCCGCCGAGGTAAAGAACTCCTTGGCCAGACCTGCCCACTTCTTGTCCATGGTACCGATGACCTGACCGGAGCCATCGACGAGCTCACGGGTCCAGCTCATCCACTTGCCGCTGAAACTGCCCACCGGTCGCTCGTTGGCATCCTCCACGAGGAGCTCGCGCTTGAAGGAGATGAACTTCGTCCGGAGGAGGCCAACGAATCGGCCTTGGCCATCATAGACGCTCAGACGGGTGCGCCAAAAAGTGAAAGGCTTTTCGATGCGCAAGGCGACCGTCGTTCCGTCGGCTTCGTAGACCGTCACCTTGGTCGGCAGGATCTTCTTGTTGATCAGGAGCCGGAGCCAAGCGGCTTTGGGCTCTTCTTTGGCCAGCCCAAGCTGGGCGCCCGTGACGGGATCCAGGAGGTCGTAGGCATCCGTCAGCTTCATGAAGCCCACGTGCTCGCGGATGAAGAAGGTCGAACGGCTCAGCAACGACGGAAGGGGTGGCGGCATTTCTTGCATGACCCTTTCTCGGCAGAACCGCCCGTTCCGTCCAGCGAGAAACCACTTCAGAACGCCACGTCGACTTCGTAGACGTCGCCCGGTCGGCGCGCGATGGCCTCGATGCGGAAGCCGTTGGGGTCGGGGATGATTTCCGCGAGGTCGAAGGAGCGGACGGACTTCGGCAAGCCCTCGAACACCAGCGTGAAGACGTAAGGCCTGGTGTAGTCGATCTTCGTCCAATGCGGGTAGAGCGAAATCTTCTCAAAAGACACCAGCCGACTGGTGTGGTTGGAGTCGCGATCGAGGAGGAAGGTGCTCTGCCAGACGCGCACCATTTCCGTGGTGTACGCGGGGACGCGGACGTGGACGACGACGGGCTCCCGCGGCTGGACCGAGGTTTCCTCCGCCGTCTCCGGCCTTACCGTGGTGGTGGTCTCCGCTGCAGGGCTCATCCCCGCAACCTACGAACCCCCGGCCAGCAGGCAAGCGAGGGCTCACCTGATTAGCCCGTTGACTCCCTCCCCCTCTAAAAGCGGAATAGGTCCATGGATAACGGCTCAACGGATAAACCCGGTCTCACCGGGGCGGAACGCAGCAAGCTTCGCAGCCTTGCGCAGACGCTCGACCCCAAGGTCTTCGTGGGCAAGGCGGGCATCAACGAGGGCATCTCGAAACTGCTCCTGCAGGCGTTCAACAAGGCCGACCTCGTGAAGGTCCGCTTCACCGCCGAGCGCGATGCCATGGAAACCCAGATGCAGGAACTCGCCCGCCTGACGGGGAGCGAGGTGATCGGCAGCGTCGGCCGCACGGCGACTTTCTTCAAGTTAGGTGAGGCCGCCGAAGACGACGGCGAATAAGCCATGGATGCCGCCAGGTTCCAGTCGCAGCACGACTCCCTGATCCAGGCCGCGGAACTGGCTTTGCGGACCTTGACCCCGGCCGCCGACACGCGCCCGGCCCGCCTGCACGCGGCGATGCGCTACTCGCTCGAGGCGGGCGGCAAACGCTTGCGCCCCGTGCTCTGCCTCGCGGCCGCCCAAGCCTTCCGGCCCGCCGCCGACGCCCGCCATGCCGCGACCGCGCTGGAGTGCATCCATACCTACTCGCTCATCCATGACGACCTACCGTGCATGGATAACTCCGACCTCCGCCGGGGCCGGCCATCCTGCCACAAGGCTTTCGATGAGGCCACGGCCCTGCTCGCCGGCGACGCCCTCCTGCCCTTGGCCTTTGCCTTGCTGGCCCAAGGCTATGCCGACCGCCCCGAACTTTCGCGGCGGCTCGTCGCGGAGCTCGCGCACGCCGCGGGCTCGACCCTCTTGGTTGGCGGACAGACCGAAGACATGGGTGGCCTCGCCGCCGGCGCCGACGCCGACCGGCTCGAATTCATCCTGCTCGGCAAGACGGCCGCCATGCTCAGCGCGCCGCTGGCCATGGGCGCGCTCATCGGCGAAGCCAGCGATGCGGATGTCGAGCATTGCCGCCTCGCCGGTCGCGCCGCCGGCATCGCCTTCCAGTTGGTCGACGATCTCCTCGATGGTTCCGCCAATGCCGCCCAACTCGGCAAGCCCGTCGGGGCCGACGCGCAAAACGGCAAGTTCACCTATCCGGGCCTGCATGGCATCCCGGCCACGCAAGCCCGCATCCAACAACTGACGGCGGAGGCGGTCGACCATCTGTCCGCTTGTCGGGGTGACACGACCTTCCTCCGCGCGCTGATCACGCGGATGGCCAGTCGCGACCGCTAAGCGGCGCCTTAGTCGTCCGAACGCCCTACGGCCGAAGGCAACTGCTCGGACAGCCAAGCATAGTAGGTGCCGAGCCATAGCCGCCAGGCGAGCGCATGGATGAAGGGCGGCACGATGAGCGCGGTGGCCGCGGCGATCTTCATCGCGGTGAGGCCGCTGACCCAGCCTTGACTCAAGCAGAACAAAAGGACGGGGAGCACGCCAAACGCCGTGAGCCCGTAATTCCAGACGATCGCGCCGAGGAAGAAGCCTTCCTTCCGACGCAGCACCATGCCGCAATGCCCACAGGCGTCGGGGGTGTTCGAAAAGCGGCGCCAAAAGCCTTGCGCCTGCAGCGGCCGGACCGGCTGGCTGCAATTGGGACACAGCCCGCGGGCGCACCGAAGGAAGATATCAGGACGAAAAGCCACCCACCCAGGCTATCCCCCGCGCGGTCCATGTAAAGCAAAGGGCCGGCCTCCTTGCGGAAACCGGCCCTGGAAAGCGGACTAAGGTCGCTTATTCGGCGGCCGTCTCACCCACCTGGAAGCGGGTGAAGCGAACGATCGAAACCTCTTCGCCGACCTTCTTGGAGAGTTCGGCGAGGAGCTGGGAAACCTTCTTGTCCGGATCGCGGAAGAACGACTGTTCGAGGAGACAAACGTCGGCGAAGTACTTGTCGACGCGCCCCGAGATGATCTTTTCGATGTTCGAGAGCTGCGCCTTCTTGCGGGCTTCGGAAGCGACGAACTGCTTTTCCGCGACCACGATGCGCTTTTCGAGCTCAGCGATGGCTTCGGCGTTCTGGGCGGCCTGCTGTTCGACGAGCTGCCCCTTGTAGTCTTCGATCACGCGCTTGCACTCTTCGATCGCCTTGTCGGCTTCCGACTTGGTGAACTCGAGGGCGATTTCGCGCTCCTTGGCGACGACATCAGCGGAAACTTCTTCGCGACGGACGAAGCGGCCGTTGTTGGCGACGACCTGCATCGCCATCTGGCGGGCGAAGTCGGCCACGTCGGCATGCGAAGCACCCGCGGCGGACTTCGTCGAGAGCTCGATGAGGACGGCGATCTTGGCGCCCGTGTGGACGTAAGCGGAGACGCGACCGTTGCCGGAGGCGGCGAACTTCAGGACGCGGGAGACCTTGAGGTTCTCGCCGATCTTGGTGACCTGATCGTTCAGGAAGTCGTTCACCTTGCGGGAGGCGTCCGCGTGGTAAGACTGGTCGAGCAGGTTGTCGACGCCGTTGCGGGAAGCTTGGCCGACGAGGTCCTTGGCGAGGGCGACGAAGGCTTCGTTCTTGGCGACGAAGTCCGTCTCGCAGTTCAGTTCGAGGAGCGTGGCGGACGTGCCGGACGCATCGACCTGGACGGCGATCATGCCTTCGCTGGCCTTGCGGTCAGCCTTCTTGTTGCGCGTCGCGATCCCCTTGATGCGGAGGATTTCGACGGCCTTTTCCATGTCGCCGTTGGCCTCGGTGAGGGCCTTCTTGCAATCCATGAGACCGGCACCAGTGCGCTGGCGCAGATCGTTGACCGTCTGAGCGGTGATAGCGGACATGACGAGATTACTTGGTGGTCGTCTTGCGCGGACGAACAGTCTTGGCGGCACCCTTAGCTTCTTCGCCTTCGGAGCCTTCGCTGGCCTTCATCAGCTCATCGGAGATGGTGACTTCGGGCTGGGCGTTCTCGGTGGACTCGCCACGGGAGAGCGGGGTCACGGTCTTGCGCGGGTTGGCGTCGACCTTACGGCGAGCCAGACCGTTCTGGACAGCTTGGGTGAGGACTTCGACCACGAGGCGGATGGACTTGGCGGCGTCGTCATTGCCCGGGATCGGGAACTTGAGGACCGACGGGTCGGAGTTGGAGTCGCAAAGGCCGATCACCGGAATCTTGAGGCGGTTGGCCTCATTGACGGCGATGGCTTCGTGCTTGGTGTCGATGACGATCATCGCCGCCGGGAGTTCGCGGTATTCGAGGAGACCTTCGAAGTTGCGCTGCATGCGGGACATCTCGCGACGGACGGCGGCGCCTTCCTTCTTGTGCATCTTGGCGAGGGAACCGTCCTGCTCCATCTTGAGGTAGGTGCGGTAGGACTCGAGCGACTTCTTGATGGTCGCGAAGTTGGTGAGCGTGCCACCGAGCCAGCGGTTCACGGCGAAGGGCATACCGGTCGCCTTGGCGGCGGCGCGGACGACTTCCTGGGCCTGCGGCTTGGTCGCGACGAAGAGCACTTCCTTGCCCTTGGCGGAGACTTCTTCGAGGTAAGCGGCGGCGGCGGCGAGGCACGCATGCGACTTCTCGAGGTCGATGATCGACACGCCGTTGCGGTGGTCGAAGATGAACGGACGGGACTTGGGATTCCAGCGACGGGTCTGGTGGCCGAAGTGCACGCCAGCGTCGAGGAGGTCTTTTACGGTGATGTTCATGGTATTTTTAGCTCCGTATCCTGCTTCTTGCCGAAGGAGAGGACGTTGGATCAGGTGTATTTGACTGCAGTTTTGGTTTGGATGTCGGAAGCAATCGGCGGTCGCTCCCAACGGTGGAAAGGGGTTTCAAACACCCCCACCCCCCTCTGGCAAGGGAAAAAGGGGTGTTTTGGGCTGACAATCCATCAGGGGGCGGCACGTTCCTTGGTTCATGCTGTGGGTCTACCGCATCCTCTTCCTCCCGCTCCTTCTGCTGGCTTCGCCCTATTACCTGTGGCGGATGGTGCGTCGCGGGGGCTACGGAGCCGGATTTAGCCAGCGGCTGGGCTTCCTGCCCGCCCTCCCCGCCCACCCCAAACGGGTCTGGATCCAGGCGGTCTCGGTGGGTGAAATCGAGGCGATTGGGCCCTTGCTTAAAGAGCTGCGGGCTTCCGGCGACGTCGAGTTGGTCCTGACCACGACGACCAGCACGGGTTATCGCTTGGCCCGCGAGCGCTACGCCGATGCCTGCGCGTTCATCGGCATCTTCCCCGTGGACTTCTGGCCCTGCAGCGCCTTGGCCTACCGTCGCCTGCAACCCACCGCCATCGTGCTGACGGAAGGCGAACTCTGGCCCGAACACTTGGGCCAAGCCCGGGCCCGCGGCCTCCCCACGCTGCTGATCAACGCCCGTCTTTCCGATCGCTCCTTCGCTCGCCATCAAAAGTTCAACGCGGCGAGCCGCGGTTTGCTCGCGGGCTTCTCGTGGATCGGCGCCGGTAGCGAGGAGGATGCGCGCCGCTTGATGTCCCTCGGCGCCGAACCCGCCCAGGTCGACGTCACCGGCAACCTGAAGTTTGACGTGGCCACCGAAGGCCCGCTCTCGCCCGGAGAACGGTTGGTGCTGCGCCAGGCGTTGGGCTTCGACGGCTTCGAACGCAGCCTGGTGCTGCTGGGCTCATCCACTTGGGAAGGCGAAGAGGCCTTGTTGCTCGACGTCGTGCAGGCGTTGCGCGGCGCAGGCGTCGACGCCCGCCTGTTGCTTGCCCCACGACACGCGGAACGCCGCGATGCGGTGATCCGTCTGCTCGCCGACAGCGGGCTCTCCTTCCACCAACGTTCGACGCAAGGCCCCACCGCGCCGTCCGGGACCATCGTGCATCTTGCCGACACCACCGGTGAGCTCCGTCAATTGACGCGGGCCGCGGACCTCGCCTTCGCCGGCAAGAGCCTCGCTCCGCACGACGGCGGCCAGACGCCCGTCGAATGCGCCGCGGCGGGGGTTCCGGTGGTCTACGGACCGCACATGACCAACTTCAAAGCGATCTGCCAAGGACTGGAGAAGGTCGGCGCCGCCCAGAAGGCCGCCGATGCCGCCGGCGTCCGCGCCGCCCTGCTCGCTTTGGCCCGCGACCCAGCCAGCCGGGCGCGCATGGGCCAAGCCGGTCAAGAATGGCACGCGTCCAACCGCGGGGCTTCGCGCCGCACCGCCCAAGCCATCTTGGCTCAACTCCGGTAAGCTTCGCGCAGCTTGATCGCCTCGTCGCGCAAAGCGCCCCCGAGGATGATCTGCCGCGCCAGCGCCGCACCGGCGGCCGGATCCCGCGCGACGTCAGCGACCCACAGGGCCGTGCCGGCGCTGAGGCACAAGGTGTCCAGCAAGCCATCGGAGACCCCGCCGACGAGGAGGTCGGAGAACATCACGAGGTTCTCTTCCGGCGTGCCGCCACGGAGGTCGTCGATGGTGCACTGCTTGAAACCGAAATCGCCCGGCAACCACGTCGCATCGATGTGCGCCAATGCCCCGCAACCGCGGACGCGGACGGGACCGGCCGTCGTGACTTCATCCATGCCCCCGCCTACGGTGGTGTGCGTGACGAGGCCGCGCTTCACACCCAATTCGTGCAAGGCGGCCGCGATGGGTTCGACCCAGCGGGCGTCGTAGACGCCGACCAACATGTGGGCGGGCTGCGCCGGATTGATGAGCGGGCCGAGGACGTTGAAGATCGTCTTCGTGCCGCTTTCGGCGATCTTCTTGCGTACGCCCAAGATGGCCTTGAAGGCGGGATGAAAAGCCGGCGCGTAAAGGTAGCAGAAGTTCGCGTCATGCAGCGCCTTGCGGAGCTGGTCGGCATCGGCTTCCAAGACGACGCCCAAGGCGGCCAGGAAATCCGCGCTGCCGGACTTCGACGTGATCGAACGATTGCCGTGCTTGATGACGGGCACGCCCGCCGCCGCCACGATGAGCGAACTCGCCGAGGAAATATTGAAGCTGCCCGAACGGTCGCCGCCGGTGCCGACGATGTCGATGGCCCGGGCCGGCACGTCCCCGAAGTCGATGCGTCGTGCCAAGCCTCGGTAGGTTTGGGCAAAGGCCGTGACTTCCGTCGCCGTCTCGCCCCGCTGGGCCAAGGCCAACAGGAAGGCCTCCTTGGCGGCATCGGAGATACCTGCTTCCACCATCGCGGCCGCCGCCGTCGCCGCCTCGGCGGGCGTCAAGGAGCGTCCGGCCACCAGGGCTTGGGTGAGGTGAGGCAGGTCCATGGCACGATTAGCCACGGGAAAAGGGGGCGGGACAAGGGGAATTTATCCGACAAGGGGTTTGCATCCCCAAGTTTCCTACCCATGATGAACCCATGCACGACGGCGACCAGCCTCAGGGCGACTTCGACGGTTCCGGCAATGCCTCTTGGGGCGAAGCCGACTGGGCGGGCTACCTGTTGCGCAATGACCATGAGGTCGGTCGCTTCTTGTCCTACTACAACGAGGTCAAACCCCTCCCCGATCGGCTCGACATCTCCGCGCGTCGCATGGGCTGGGAAAACGCGGACTGGGGTCCGGGCGACCCGCCGGACGACCCGGCAGATGACGACAATGACGGTCCCGACCTCCCCTACTGCATCCATCAGCACCCGGTCTACATCGTGTCGCGGGCGCTCGGCATCCAGCTGACGGTCTGCTTCCGGAAACTCTGCCAAGATTCCGGTCTCGCCATCAACGCGCTCACCGCGGCCGACCTGATGCACTCCTTCTGGGACGTCGAGCACCAGATGATCATGGCCATCAACGCCACCGATACCGGCGATATGTCGCTCGCCTTGGTCCACATGAAGCGCGGCCTCTCCGCCATCAACTATTCCATCGGCCTGCTGGCGCAGATTCCCGACGAAGCCCGCCTGAGTTCCGCCGAAGCCTCCGGTGAACTGGAAGCCACGCTCTTCGACCTCCGCGAGATCTGTCTCCGCGTGATGGCCGACTGTCGCTGGGACGGCTCGAAGAACTGAGCTTCAGGCCTTGTTCTGGTCGCCCCGGCTCATGTGCTGGATCAGGCGGTCGCTGAACTCCTTGGCGGAGTCGTGCCCCATCCCGCGCAAGGCCTGCACCATCGCGGCCACTTCGACCAAGCGGGCCATGTCGCGACCCGGCCGGACCGGAATCGTCATGTGCGGGACCTTGCGGCCGAGGATCTCGAAGTTCTCGACCTCCAAGCCCGAGCGCTCCTCATCCATCCCCGGCTGCCAGAGCACGAAGGTGACGACGAGGTCCACGCGCTTTTCGCGGCGGACGGAACGGACGCCGAAGATCGAGGCGATGTTGATGATGCCGATGCCGCGGCACTCCATGTAACCACGGTTGAGCTCCTTCGAAGTCCCCTGGAGTTCGCGGTCGCCGATCAGCGTGACGATGACGAAATCGTCCGCGACCAAGGAGTGGCCGCGTTCGATCAAGGCCAAGGCGCACTCGCTCTTGCCGACGCCGGAAGCGCCGCGCAGCAGGACCCCGACGCCGCGGATGTCGACCAACGTCGCGTGCAGGTTGGTGCGCGGGGCGAACTTCTCCTCCAAGAGCACCGTCGCTTCGGCGGAGAAATCCTTCGACTTCAGCTGCGTGCGGATGATCGGCACATGGTGCTTGTCGGCCAAGCGTTTCAGCAAGGCGTCGACCTGGAGGCCGCGCGACACCACGACCGCCGGGACCTTCTTCGAGAAGACGTCGTCGAGGAGCTTCTCGCGCACGCTGTCCGGCTGGTCGGCGAGGTAGGCCATTTCACCGGCGCCGAAAAGCTGGAGCCGACGATTGGCGAATTCCTTGAAGTAGCCGGTGACCGCCAAGGCCGGACGGTTGATGGACTTCTCGGAGATGACGTTGTCGAGACCGTCCGCGCCGGCGAGGAGCTCCATCTGCAGCATATCGCGGAAGGAGTCGAAGAACTCCCGCACCGAAACGGATTCAGGGCGGGTTTCAGGAGCGAGGTCGGACATGGCGGATTAGAGTTTGAAGCCTTCGCCCAGGTAATGACGGCGGCTCTCAGGGTCGTTCACGATATCCTGGGGCGTGCCGGAGACAAGCACGCGTCCTTGGTGAATCAGGTAGGCGCGATCCACGATGGAGAGCGTTTCCCGGACATTATGGTCCGTGATCAGGACACCGATGCCCCGTTCCTTGAGGCGACGGACGATGGACTGGACTTCCGCCACGGAGATGGGGTCGACCCCGCTGAAAGGCTCATCCATGAGCAAGAAGCGCGGGCCCGTGGCCAAAGCCCGGGCAATCTCGAGCCGGCGACGCTCCCCGCCCGACAGCGTGAAGGCGGGCTGACGGGCCAACCGCTCCAAGCCCAGGTCGGCCAACTGCTGGGCCGTGCGGGCTTGGGCCTCACGTCCAGGCAGGCCCAGGGTTTCCACCACGGCCATGACGTTGTCCCACACCGAAAGCTTGCGGAAGATGGAGGCTTCTTGCGGGAGGTAACCGAGGCCGGACTGCGCGCGCTGCCACATCGGCAAATCGGTGATGTTGCGGCCATCCAAGAACACCTTGCCGGCGGTCGCGGGGATCAGCCCCACGACCATGTAAAACGTCGTCGTCTTGCCGGCCCCGTTCGGACCGAGCAAACCAACGATTTCGCCGGCCTTGAGCTGCAGGCTCACGTTTTGCACGGCGACCTTCGGGCCGTAGTGCTTGGCGAGCGACTCGACGCGGACCACGCCCTTTTCGCTGGTGTCTGCCATGGTTAAATGAGGAAGCCCTCAGCGTCCTTTGTCGAGGCTTTTGACCTGCGGGAGGGTGAAGTCGGCGCCGAGGAAAATCTTCGGGCGGACGACCTGACCAGGTAGGTTCGGGTCCGGGGCTTGGTCCATGCGCCAGATCCGCTTCTTCATGTCGTACGTGATCTCCTTGGCCGGAATCCCTTCCCGGCCCTGGGGATCGCGAATGCGGGCGTCGCCGAAGAGCTTGGCTTCACCGACCTCCGGGCGGACCTCCAAGGTGCGGCCATAGGCCGTCGTGCCGCCGGCCAGGACATTGACGTTGCCGCGACCCACGATGAGGCGCGCGGCTTGCTTGCCCTTGGCGTCAGGCTCCGCCAGGCCTTCCAAGAGATCGCAGGTCGCATCCGTACCCTCCGTGCGCATCCCGACGGCCCCACGCAGGAAGAACTTGGTCATCTGCGGCGTGGCCAGGATCTCCTGGGCATCCGCGATGAACTCGGCGGACTTCCCGTTGCTGAAGTCCACCCCGAGGCGCGGACGCGTTTCGACGGACCCGCCGCTGAGGGTCAGCAATCGCGGCCGGCCCGTGAGATTGTCCTTCTTGAGGATTTCTTCGATTTGCACGGCGGGGACGTAATCGATGCGCTCGGCGGCGCAGCGCAAGCCGGGCTGGCCGTAACGGACCGCCCCGGTGAGGAAGACTTTCTGGAGCACCAGCACGCTGGGCTTGCCTTCGACCAGCGGGGCCGAGGCGTAGGCCACCATGCGCTGCGACTCGGTCCGCACATCGCCCGCGGCGTAGCGCACGTTCCCGACCAGGTCGACCTCCACCGCTCCCGACTCATTGCTCACGAAAATACGGTCGGCCTGCGCCAAGCCGACCGGACCATCGACGTCGGCGGGGGGAAGCTTGACCGAAGCGCGCTCGTCGGGCGAGGAAGTGACCGTGACCTGCTGCTTTTGAGCTTCGGAAAGGATGGCGGCGCCGGTGACCTCGAAGCCGCGGGGCTCGATCAAACGCGGACGGCCATCCAAGCGCAATTCCCGACGGGTGCGATCCCAGCGAGCTTTGCCGGCCTTGAACAAGTTGCCGTCGGCGGACCCTTGCACATCGCCTTCGCCGACCAGCACATCCCCTTGGAGTCCGGCGTCGGTGGCGATCAACCGCCGGGCGGAGACCTTCCCCTGTTCCGACGTGAACTCGGCCGCCCCATCGAGCTGCAGCACCCGCGTCTCCGCCTTCGGGTCACGCGTGATCAGCGCCGTCGTCCCGAAGGCCTCGGAGGCTTCGCGCCCAAGCCGGGTGGACTTGAGGTGCACCCGCTGCCCGTCGGCGGCCAGTAGGCGCGTCACGTTGGTCTTGGCGTCGTGCTCAAGCTGCTGGCCTTCGGCCTGCAAGCCCGGCTCAGTCAGCCGCACCGCGCCCGTCACCGTGAGGCGCTCGTTGGCTTGATCGAAGAACGCCGTGTTGCCGCGCAAGGTCTGCCCATTCAGCGTCCGCACGACCTCACCGCTGGCTTGGAGCGAACGGCAGGTCTTGTCGCCCTTCGGACCATCATCGAGCAGGCACTCGATACGCTGGCAGGTGAGCTTTTCGCCGAGACGCTCCAGCACCACCTTACCCACGAAGACCAGGAGCGTCCCGTCCGCACGCGGGGAAACCTCGAGGCGCTCGGCCCGAATCCGCAGACGCTTCGTCACGGGTTTGGCGAGGTCCAGTTCGGCGACGACGTCGGACTCGATCGTGAACCGATCGCCCTGCGGGTCGGAAAGCCAACTCCAGCCCATCCCCTTGAGGTCAAACGAAAGCGATCGGGCGCTGAAAGTCGCCGGCCCACGGGCCAAGCGCTTGGCGGGAATCAGCGTCCCGTAAGGGCTCGAAAAAGACAGCACGACCTTGCCGTCCTTGAAGGACTTCCCTTCGAGTTTGTTCAGGTCCCACGTGCCGGCTTCGGCCGTCGGCTTCATGGAGGCGGACCGCATTTCCCAGGCCTTCTCGGCCTTGGCGTCCTCCGCGTAACCCGCCACGACGGCGTTGGTCACTTCCTGGAAAGTGACTTCCTTTGGCTGAGCGCAAAGCCCCGCCGACAGGAGCAAAGTCAACCAGGTGGCGCGCATGCGTAATGACACCCCAGCAAGGTCCTTAAATCAAGCGCTTATGCCTTGGGCGGGCGCGGAAACGGCGCCGCGGCGATCAAGGGCGGCATGGCGACGGAAGGCAGCAGCGTCCCGGCCGGCAACGGGAAGCCCGCCAAGAACTCCCCCGCCGGCAACATCTTGCCGCCGGGCCGTTGGAGATGCGTCAACAAACACGCCTGCTCGCCACAGGCGATCAGCACGCCGGATTTATCCGCCGACAAGACGGTGCCCGCGGGCGCCACCGGGTCGGCGGCGACGGCTTGGGCGGCACCAACCTTGATGATGACACCGTTGCATTCGAACGTGCTGCCAGGCCATCCCTCCATCGCGGCGATGCGCCCCGCGAGCAGCCGGGCGGGCGCGCCGAAATCGAGCGCGGCATCCTGCCGGGTGAGTCGACGGGTGTAACTGGCGTGCGCTTCATCCTGCGGCACCGGCACGGAGGTGCCCGCCAAGATGGCGGGTAAGGCGCGGGTCGCCAGTTCCCCCGCGAGGACTCCGAGGCGGGCGCGCAGCGCCGCCCGACCTTCATGGGGCGCAATCGGCAACGTGGCCGAGGCATGCAAGGGGCCGGCATCGAGCTTACGCACCACCTGTTGCAACGACACCCCCGTCGCCGCCAAGCCGGCGGCCAAAGCGCCCTCGACGGGCGTCGCACCGCGCAAGGCCGGCAACAGGGAACCGTGGAAATTCACCAAACCCAACCGCGGGGCCTGCAGGAAATCATCCTTGAGGATCTGCCCATAAGCCATGACCACGCCGAGGGAGACATCCAAGGAACGCAAATGGGCGGCATCTTCCGCCGAGAGCTTCTCGGGCTGCAGCAGCGTCAGACCTTCCTGCCGGGCCCAGGCCGCCACGGGATTCGGACGGACCTCCTGACCACGGCCCGAGGGACGATCGGGCTGCGAATAAACGGCGACGACCTCGACCGCTGGGAGGGCTCGCGCGGCGACAAACGCCGCCAGCGCGATTTCATCCGAACCCAGCAGGACGAGGCGGTGCCGCATCGTTTATTTGCGGGCCTGACGGGCCGCGCGTCCCTTCAGGGAACGGGGCTTGTCCCAGCGCGTGAATGCTTTCTTGTTCGAGGCCTTCGAGCCACCCTTGCCGATCTTGCCGGAGTTGCTCCCGCGGATCTTGCCCTTGGCCGCGGCCCCCGCCGACTTGGCCGGACGAGCCTTGGCGCCCGGCGCCGGCTTGGCGATGTGCGCGGGGGCGGCGGAACCTTCGATGCTGGTGGCGCCACCTTCGTGACGCGTGCCCGGAGGGGCGAAGTACTTGCGGCCTTCCTGCTTGGGCTTACCGACCACGTCGATGAAGACGGGCACGCCCGAAAGTTCGAAACCTTCGTGGATGCCCTTCACCAAGAAACGCTGGTAAGCCTCTTCCAGGCGCTCTTCCGAATTGCAGAACATCCGGAAGCGGATCGGTCGGCGCGACACCTGCGTGACGTAGTAGCACTTGAAGCGGCGGCCCGAGACCATCCGCGGGGGACGCTTGACCATGAGGTCTTGGATGACGCGATTGATGCGGCCCGTCGGGATGGTGGCGCCGGCGCGGATGTACACGCCTTCGGCGGCGTCGAGCAGGTCGTCGGCCCGGAGGCCCGTCTTCGCGGAGACGAAGCAGATGGGCGGATCCGGCAGGAAGAAGAGCTCGCGGCGGATGGCCGCGCGGAACTTCGCGCGGAATTCTTCCTCGTCCTCGAAGCCGCTGATGGCATCGGCCCGGAAAGCTTCCTTCGCCAAATCCCACTTGTTGACCACGACGACGAGACCGCAACCGATCAGGGCGAGCTCGCCGGCGAGCTGCTTATCGATGCGCGTCACGCCCTGCTGGGCATCCAGCACGAGGAAGACCACGTCGGTGTCGGCGAGGATCTCGTTGGCGCGGATCTGGGAAAAGAAGTCGAGCGTGTCGCGCTTGTTCGCGGTGCGGCGACCCGCCGTGTCCACGAGGACGAATTCCGTCTTGGAGCCATCGGACTTGGCGCGGGCCAAGCGCGAGCGCACCGGATCGCGGGTGGTGCCGGCGATTTCGCTGACGATGAGGCGGGAGCCGCCGAGGAGGCGATTGCCCAAGGAACTCTTGCCGACGTTGGGACGACCGGCGAGCGCGAGGCGGATCGGGTGCGGCGTGGAAGTGACGGGCTCGACCGGAGCAGGCCCGAGCTTCTGGAGGATCAGCGCGCACAGTTCCGCCATGCCGCGGCCGTGTTCGGCCGAGACGAGGAACGGATCGCCGAAGCCCAAGGCGTAGAACTCGCCCACCTGGCGGTCACGCTCCTCGGTGTCGGCCTTGTTGGCGACCACGACGACGTTCTTGCCGGCCTGGCGAAGCTTCGCGGCCACTTCCATGTCGAGCGGCGCGCAGCCTTCGGAGGCATCCACGATCAGCAGCACGAGGCTGGCGGCGGCGAGGGCGAAATCGACCTGCTCTTCGACGGCCGCGGCGACGACCTTCGGCGTCAATTCGGCCTTATAGAGACCGATGCCGCCGGTATCCATCAAGGTGTAACGCCCTTCCGAGACATCCGCCGTGATCAAATCGCGGGTCACCCCGGGCTGGTCGTGCACGATCGAGATGCGCCGACCGACGATGCGGTTGAAAAGCCGGCTCTTGCCGACGTTGGGACGGCCCACGATGGCTACTGCCCGGGAAAGTGCTGTGTTCCGTTCCATGAACGAGGACAGTCACGACCTCCCGCCCCGCAGGCAAGCAAGGATGCTTACTTCCGGGCCGGCAAAGTGTCCAAGAAGCGGGCAATCCGCTCGCCGGCCTCGTGAATGCGCTCGTAGCTGGTCGAGAAAGAGGCGCGGCAGAAGCCCGCACCGGCGGCGCCGAAGGCCGTCCCCGGCACCATCGCCACCTTTTGGGCGGCCAAGAGCTGGGAAGCGAAGGTCATGGAATCCAACCCCGTGCCGGTGATGTTGGGGAAGGCGTAGAAGGCGCCGCGCGGCAGGTGGCAAGGCAAGCCCAGTTCGTTGAAACGGCGGACGATGAAGTCGCGGCGTTCCCGGTACTTGTCGCGCATATGGAGCATCGACTCGCGGCCGTTCTTGAGGGCCTCGACGGCGGCTTCCTGGCTGATGATGGAAGCGCACATGATGCCGTACTGGTGGATCTTCAGCATGCCGTCGATGACGCCGGCCGGACCGCAGGCGTAACCGATGCGGAAGCCGGTCATCGCGAAAGCCTTGGAGAAACCGTGCAGGAAGACCGTGCGTTCGCGCATGCCCGGCAGGGACGCGATGGACACGTGGTCGCCGTCGAAGGTCAGTTCGGAATAGATTTCATCCGACGCCACGAGCAGGTCCTTCTCGATCGCGAACTTGGCGATCTCCTCGAGCTTCGCGCGGTTGGCGGTGCCGCCGGTCGGGTTCGTCGGGAAGTTCAGGACGAGCACCTTGCAGCCCGGCTGCCAAGCGGCGCGGAGGGCCGCGGGGTCGAGCGCGAACTGATCGCTCGAGACCGTGCGGATGGGCACGGGGGTCGCGTGGCAAAGCGTCACGCTCGGCGCGTAGGATACGTAGCAGGGCTCGTGGTAGAGGACCTTGTCGCCCGGATTGAGCGTGGCGCGGAGCAACGCGTCGAGGGCTTCGGACACGCCGACCGTGACGAGGATTTCGTCTTCCGGATTGTACTCGGGGCCGTAATTGCGGGCGACGTAGCGGGAGATCTCCTCGCGGAGGGCCAACGTGCCGCGGTTGTCGGTGTAGGACGTCCGGCCCTTCTCCAACGCGGCCATGGCGGCCTCGCGGATGTGGAACGGGGTGACGAAGTCGGGCTCGCCGATGCCGAGCGAGACCGCATCCTTCATCTTCGACACGATGGCGAAGAAATCGCGGATGCCGGATTTGGGCAGCGTAGCGACGTGCTGCGCGACGAAGCGGGCGGAGTCATCCATGGGTCCGGGGCTCAGGGGCTGACGGAAGGCTGGTCGCGGCGCGTGCCTTCGTCGGTGATCACGAAGCCGTCCTTCTTGTAGGCGCGGAGGAAGAAATGCGTCGAGGTGCCCTGCACGCCTTCGATGCGGGCGAGGCGCTCATGCACGAAGCCGGCCACCTTGTAGAGGTTGTCGGCCGTGACGACGACGAGGAGGTCGTAGCCGCCCGACATCAGGTAGCAGCTCTCGACCTGCTCGAATTGGCTGATGCGTTCGGCGATGCCGTCGAAACCGCCCGTGCCTTCGGTGCGGATCTTGATCTCGATGACGGCGCGCACGCGGCGTTCGGCTTCGTAGCTCGGGTTGAGCACGGCGCGCATGCCGAGCAAAATACCTTGGGCGCGCAAGCCGGCGAGTTCGCGGTCCACGGCCTCGGCACCCAAGTTCAGGATCTTGCCGATTTGGGCGGTGTCGAGGGGCTCGCCCTCGAGGAGCAGCTTCAGTACGTTGTTCATGGTGGTGCGGTAATTAGGCCTTGGGCAAGGCGCGGCGGGCGCGGACGGCGGCGGCGAGTTGGTCGAGCACCGGACGGGTCTCCTCGAAGGAGATGCAGGCATCCGTGATGCTGCAGCCATAGGTGGAACCTTCGCGGCCCTTCCACTCCTGGCGGCCTTCGACGAGATGGCTTTCGATCATCACGCCGCCGAGGATGCGGGAACCCCGGGCGACCTGGGCGGCGAGCTCGGCGGCGACGAGCGGCTGGCGGCGATGGTCCTTGGAGCTGTTGCCGTGCGAGCAATCCACGATGAGGCGGGTGGTGATCCCGGCCTTCTGCAGACGCGTTTCGGCTTCGGCGACGAATTCGGCGCCGTAGTTCGGGCCCGTGCGCGAGCCGCCGCGCAGGATGACGTGGGCGTCGGGATTGCCCGAGGTTTCGAAGATGGAGACCACGCCGTCCTTGGTGACGGAGGGGAACCAGTGCGAGGAACGCGCCGACAGGCAGGCGTCGACCGCGACTTGGACGGAACCGTCGGTGCCGTTCTTGAAGCCAACGGGCATCGAAAGGCCCGAGGCGAGTTCGCGGTGGATCTGGCTTTCCGTGGTGCGCGCCCCGATGGCGCCATAGGCAACCAGGTCGGCGAGGTACTGGGGCGTGATCGGATCGAGGAACTCGCTCGCGGACGGCAAACCGAGGTCGGCGATGTCAGCCAACAGGCGACGACCGAGCCGCAGGCCATCGTTGATGCGGAAGGATCCATCGATCTGCGGGTCGTTGATGAGCCCCTTCCAGCCGACGGTCGTCCGCGGCTTCTCGAAGTACACGCGCATCACGATGAGCAGGTCTTCGGTGTGCTTGCGGGCTTCGTTGAGCAACAAATGGGCGTACTCCATGGCCGCCTTCGGGTCATGGACGGAGCAAGGCCCGACGACGACGAGCAGGCGGTCATCCTTGCCGGCGAGGATGGCGGCGGCGTCCTTACGGGCGGTCGTCACGACCTCGGTGGCGCGCTCCGAGGGGCGCAGTTCCGAGAGCAAGAGCGCCGGCGGCAGCAAGGGGAGCCGGCTGCGAATGCGTAAGTCGTCCGTATTGTGGTACATCGGGAAGGGCTTTTCCTGTTGGGAAAAGGGCGTCAAATGAAGGGCAGACGCTGGCCCGTGTCAATGACTCGTCCCGTATTGACTGACGGGCCTTGGTGTATCAAAAGTGTCTCAACTCGCCATGCCCAAGGCCAACGCACCAGATTCCCCCGAGCAATCGGACGCCTTCCGGGCCTACATCGCCGAACAAGGCCTGCGGGCCACGCGCCAGCGGATGGCCGTCTTCGAGGCGGCCCGGAGCATCCCGGGGCATTACACCGCCGAAGACCTGCTCAAGAAGTCCCGTTCGCTCGACCGCACCGTCTCGCGGGCGACCATCTACCGGGCGCTCCCCTTGCTCATCGGCGGGCACATCATCCGCGAGATCGATGTCGGCCGCGACCATAAGTATTACTTGGCCGAAGTCGGGGCTTCCACCTTCCGCGCCCAACTCGTCTGCGAAAGCTGCGATGCCATCGTCGAGGTGGACGCGCCGTTCATGGAGTGGTACGGCAAGGCCGTCGCCGCCAAGCACGGCATGAAACCGATCTCGCAGAAACTCCAAGTCACCGCCCTTTGCGAACGTTGCCAAAAACGTAAAGCCCTCCGTCCATGATTCCTTACCCGACCGCCACGGTCTTCCCTCCCCTGCCCGCCGGCGGCCTCCCGCTGAGCGACCTGCAACGCGAAGTCCTCGCCCTCAAGCAGGAGAAGGATGCCATCATCCTCGCCCACAACTACCAGTGCGAGGACATCCAAGGCGTCGCCGATTATGTCGGCGATTCGCTCGGCCTCGCCTACAAGGCCGCGGAGGCGAAGCAGTCCACCATCGTCTTCTGCGGCGTCCACTTCATGGCCGAAACGGCCAAGATCGTGAACCCGAGCCGCCGCGTGTTGCTCCCCGACCTCGAAGCCGGCTGCTCCCTGGCGGACTCCTGCCCCGCGGAAAAACTCGCCGCGCTCAAGGCGGCGCAGCCCGACCTTTACGTCGTCGCATACATCAATTGCAGCGCCGCGGTGAAAGCCCTCTGCGACGTCATCGTGACCAGCGGCAACGCCTCCAAGATCGTCAACAAGGTCCCCGCCGATCGCCCGATCCTTTTCGTCCCCGACCAGAATCTCGGCCAGTGGGTCGCGAAGAAGACCGGCCGCTCCATGCAGCTCTGGCCAGGCAACTGCTACGCCCACGTGCAGTTCACGCCCGCAGCGTTGCTGCGTGCCAAAGCCGCCCACCCGGGTGCCCCGGTGGTCGCCCACCCCGAGTGCACCGAAGCCGTCCGCGACCTCGCCGACATGGTCTGCTCCACCGAACTCATGGTCGAGTGGAGCCGCCAACAAAAGGCCGACACCCTCATCGTCACGACCGAGTCCGGCATGATCCATCGCCTCCGCCGCGAGGTGCCGAACAAGACCTTTGTCGCGGCCCCGACCGACCGTTGCGCCTGCAACGAATGCCGTTTTATGAAGATGAACACCCTCCAGAAGGTGCGGGACTGCCTAAAAAACGGCACGCCTGAAATCACCCTGCCGGAGGCCGTTCGCGTCGCGGCCGAGGTCCCGCTCCGCCGCATGCTGGAGTGGAGCCGATAGCAGTGTTTAAGGGGTTTATCCATGTTTTTAATAAGGTAAATAATTAGTCAAAAGCGGGTAGTCGGATTTGACATCCCAAAATTATAATAAACTTTGAGGAGGTGGGCGGGTTCCACGTGCGGCGACCATCGCCGTCAAAACCGCTCATTCCAGCTTCCCAATGAAAATCGACCTAACGCCCAGCAATTTCACGACCAAAGACGCTTTTGTCCGTGCGACCCTCTCCCGTGCCCGCGACCTCGCCGTCCAGTCCTGGGACATGGAAAACTCGGACCGGCACTCCGCCCTCGAAAAGGAAGTCGCCGCTTTGTCCAAGAACGAGTTGGCCCGTCGCCTCCTGAAGCTCCTTTCCCGCCCGAACCGCGCCCGCGCCCAGATCAGCGATGCGATGCGCGCCAAGGCCAAGGCCATGCGCAAGAAGGGCTCCCCGGTCCGCGAAATCGCCGCCGAACTCGGCGTCTCGATCCCCTCGGTCTACAACATCACCAAGGACTAACCTTGCGATGGTCCGCTCGGTATCGTTGATTGAAGACGATGTACGAGTGGCCCTACGGCGACCCCGCGAAAGCTCCGGCCCGAGCCCCGCTGCATGTCGGCGGCCGCTTGGACTTTTCCACCTTGTTGGCGGCTTACCGACACGGGGTTTTTCCCTGGTACTCCGAAGACGAGCCGGTCCAGTGGTTCTGCCCGAATCCTCGGTTCGTGCTGTTGCCGGATGAACTGCGCGTGACCGACAGCCTCCGCAAGACGATGCGGAAGAAGGGTTGGCTGGTCACCTTGGATCAGGATTTCGAGGGGGTCATGCGCCGGTGCGCGGAGGTCCCCCGCCCCGGCCAGTTCGGCACCTGGATCACCGAGGACATGATCGCGGCCTACGTGGAACTGCACCGCAAGGGCTATGCCCATAGCGTCGAGGTCACCTGGCAAGGCGAACTCGTGGGCGGGCTCTACGGCGTCAGCATTGGCCGCATCTTCCACGGCGAGTCCATGTTCCACACCCGGAGCGACGCCTCAAAAGTGGGCTTCGTCTCGCTGGTCGAACGACTCAAAGCGGCGGGTTACGTGCTCATCGATTGCCAAATGCCGACGCCGCACCTGGCCTCCTTGGGGGCCGGCGGGGTGCGCCGGTCGGACTTCTTGACCGTGCTCGCCCTGGAACGAGACCAAACGCCGGCCGCCGACGCGTGGGTTAGTCCGCTTTTTTCGAGCGTGCCTTAAGCACCGCCCGCGCCTCCCGCTCGTAGACGCGCTCGACGATCACGCAGAGCTGCTGGAGCGAACGTCCGTCCGTGTAGACGGCCACCCCGGCCTTCATGTAGGCCTGCTCGCGCTTCTTCATCAGTTCGCGAATCTTCGCCTCGGGGTCTTCGCCCTTGAGGAGCGGTCGCCGGGAATTGCCCGCCGTCCGCCGCAGGATGGTGTCCACGGAGGCGAACAACGTGACGACGATGCCTTTGGCCCGGACGAGGTCGATCATGCCGGGCTGCACGACCAGCCCACCCCCGCAGGCGATGATGGCGTCCGACTCCGGGAGGAGTTCCTCCACGACCTTGCGCTCCAAGGCGCGGAAATGCTCTTCCCCTTGCTGCGCGAAAATATCCGCGATCGTGGCCCCCGCGAGTTTCTCGACGAGGTCATCGGTGTCGACAAAGGTACGGCGCCAGCGCTTGGCCAATTGTCGACCCAAGGCCGACTTCCCCGTGCCCATGAATCCGGCGAGGATCAGGTTGGGTTGCGGGTTCGACTGGGCACCGGACGGCATGCGGCAAGGCAAGGGCGTCCCCTGCCTTTCGGCAAGCGACAATCCTAGCCGCCGAAACCAACGAAATTACTTGAGCAAGGCGAGGGCGGCCTTGGCCCGCGGTGCCAAGCGTTCGGAGAGGCCCTTGGAGGCGGCTTCGAGCTGCGCCTTGTCGGCTACGGTGAACAAGGTCGGCACCGCATCCCAGGCGGCCTCGGTCACTTCGTTGGCCGGGCCCTTCAAGAGGGCCAGCACGGTGACCTTATCGGCCTTCAGGGTCGGGCGAACCGCCACGATCCGCAACCAGGCGCCCTTCACCGCCAGCGGGGCTTTTTCGATTTCGGCGTAAGCCGGAAAGCCGCGACCGACTTGGGCGATGGGCAGGCGTAAGATTTCATCTTCGGTCTGCTTGACCTCCGCCCGCTGGGTCAACGCCGTGAGGCGCTTCCACAGCAAGGGAGCCGCGGCGTCCGCATCGATGCGGCGCAGCAGACGGACGGCGCGCGCCGCCGTATCGCCTTCCGGAGACTTGGTCAGCTCGCTCAACTCCGCGACGCTGAGGGCGGTCGCCTTCTGCCCGAGGTCAAGGGCGCGCTCGGTGGCGGCGAGCTTGCCGAGGGTCGAAGCCACCTCCGGCGCCGGATAGTTCTTCAACGGCTCCTGACCGAGCGACGAAAACGGCGCGACGGCCGGGTCGAACTGCAAAGCCACATCGAGGGCGCCCTGCTCCTCGGCATCCTTACTCGCGGCCCGCTGCGCCCGGAGTTTACCGAACCAAGCAGCCGCCTCCGGCGAGGGGTTGGCGAACTGACGTGACGTGTTGATGACGGCCTGCATGGCCTTCACGCGGGGCTCATTGGCGTCAGCTTCTTTGGCCTTGGCCGCAGCCACCGCCTTAGCGGGGGCCTTGGGGGCGGCTTTGTCTTCGGCGTGCGCGACGGAACTCACCGAAGCGGCGGCGAGAAGCAGGAAAAGGGAGGAAGGTTTCATGGACGTGGGCGGAGGCTTGAGGCGAAGGGATTAGATCGTCCAAGGCCCGCGGAGGATGGGCGAGTGCAGGCGGTCGGCCTGGGCATCACCGACGAAGCCGGAGCCATCGGGCTTGAACTTGAGCTTTCGGCCGAGCCGCACGGATAAGGCGGCGAGGTTCACCAAAGTGGAGCTATGGAAAGCCTCGTTGACGCCGTAACCGAAGGGCCGGCGCTCCCGCGAGGAGAGGTCAAAATCGTCCTCCTGACGCTCGGGCAGCGGGTATTCCATGGCCTTGCGGATGAGCTCCGGACGGTCGGAGCGCATGTTCGCGAACAATTTGCCGTTCGGGCCTTCGAGGAAGGGCTTCTCGCCCTTCTCGGCCAGTTCCGATTCGAGGATGATGCGCGTGCCGTCGGCGTAGGTCAGCGTGACGGTCTTCCAGACGCCGCAGGCGACCGGATCCTGCGGCGGGGCGTCGGACTCGACGGAGACCGGGAACTCATTGTCCTTCCCGATGAAATATTGCACCGGGTCGATGAAGTGCTGCCCCATGTCGCCCAAGCCACCTTGGTCGAAATTCCAATAGCCGCGGAAGGAGCCGTGGCAGCGGTGGGGGTGATACGGGATCAGCGGCGAAGGCCCGCAATACATGTCCCAGTCCAGGTTGGCCGGCACGGCCTGCGGCGTGAGGTTGGGCCGACCCGTCCAGAGATTCACCTTCCAAGCGATGCCACCGACGCAGGCGAGCCGGACGGTCAAGGGGCCACCGAGGACGCCGCTGGCGACGACGCGACGGATTTCGCGAGCCGGACCGACGCCGTAATAGTTCGTGGTATTGAGTCGGAACCAAGTGTTGATGCGGAATGGCACGCCCGTCTCCTGCACGACCTTCCGGAGGGCGAGGCCTTCACCGATCGTGCGGGTCATGGGTTTCTCGCACCAGACGGATTTACCCAGGCGCGCGGCCGCGGCGGAGATAACGCCGTGCCAGTGCGGGGGCGTGCAGACGTGGACGACATCGGCGTCGGCGAGGCCGATGATCTCACGGAAATCTCGCGTGCTCTTCGGCGTACCGCCACCGGCGGCCTGCACCTGGTTAACGCGGTTCTTGGCATGGTTGTCATCCACGTCGCAGACCGCGAGGATGCGGTGCGCGCCCTTCATGTGGTCACCGAAGTGGGCGCCTGAACCGGAAATGCCGCCGCAACCGACGATGACGTGGTTGAGCGTCTCGCTCGGGGGCACGAAACCGCGGCCCAAGACATGGCGTGGGATGATGGTGAAGCCAGCGGCCGCAAGGGCGGTCTTCTGGAGGAAGGAACGACGGGGTAATCGCATGGTCGAGGGGTAGAGTCGTTCGAGACCTCCTTCAATCCCTATAGTTCCCCATCGCCCAATAAAATGAGGTATATGAGCCTTACCGTTCGTAAGGAAGGGGGACTTGCCTGCAGGCCATCCGCCGACCACCTTGCGTGCCATGCGCGTCTACGCCTTCACCGAACCAACCACCCGCGAAAGCGTGCTGGCCGCACAAGACGCTGCGGGGGTTTGGCGTGAAGCGGTCATCCAGGCGGGGCGCTTCACGCTGACGGAACGCATCGTCGACCATCGCCACCCTGCCCGCGGTGCACCCTTCAGCCCACGGGCCATCTTCTGCGCGGGCGTCAACTATGCCGACCATGCCAAGGAATTCGGTAGCCAGCAGCAGGCGCACCCCACCATCTTCATGAAAAACCCGGCCAGCACCACGGGCGCGGGTCCGGTGCTGCTGCCGCGCTTCCTGCGCAGCGATGCGGTCGACTATGAAGCCGAGCTGGCCGTGGTGATCGGGCGCGACTGCCATAACGTCACGCCCGCCCAAGCCCTCGACCACGTGCTCGCCTACACGTGCGCCAACGACGTCTCCGCGCGCGATTGGCAAAAAGAATGGGGCGGCGGCCAATGGAGCCGCGGCAAGTCCTTCGACACCTTCTGCCCGCTGGGCCCCTGCTTGGTGACGCCCGACGAGATTCCCGACCCGCAGAAGCTGCAGGTTTCCTTCCGACTGAACGGCGTCACGATGCAGTCCGCGGCGACCGCGACGATGCAGTTCTCCGTCGCCGACCTCATCGCTTTCCTGGCGGCGAGTTCCACGTTGCCCGCCGGCTCCGTCATCCTCACCGGCACGCCCGCCGGCGTCGGCATGGCGCAAAAGCCACCCCGCTGGCTGCGGCCCGGAGATGTGATGGAAGTCGAAATCACCGGCATCGGCATCCTCCGCAACGAGGTCCGCGAAGAAGCCTAGGCGAAAAGGCCGACGAGCTTTGCGTTTGGGGAGATTCCCGCTTGCTTGACGCCTGCCACGCTCATGCCCAGTTCAACCCTTCCCTTGCCTGCGACCAGCCCGACCACTTGGTCGGCCACGCTCGCGCAGACCCAGGATGTGCCGTTTTACGAGCGGGCCGACTGGGTCCGGGCGCTAGGGGACCCGTCGATCAACTTGGCCGAGCTACCGCGCATCAGTAAGCAAGAACTGCGCGAGCACTCACCCGAGGGTTTCCTCCCCCGCCGCTTCTCGCTGGCGGCGCTGACCGCAGCCGGCCTCATCGAAGAAGAAAGCACCTCGGGCACCTCCGGCGCGAGCGTCCGCGTCATCTTCGGGCGGACGTGGTGGGCCGAGCAGGAAGCCCGTGCCCTCCAGCGGAATCCCTTCATCCGCTCGCTGCTCACCGCCGACCCGGGCGCGAAGCGGGCCGTGTTCACGACGCCGGGCTGCAGCGGGGTCAGCTGCTTCGCCCGCTGGCTCAACGTCGAGCAGCGCACCCTGGATTCGACGCTCTACGTCAACCAAGAGCGCATCCCCTTCAGCCTACCCGAGGCGAAACTCGCCAAGATGGCGGAAGAGACGGCCACCTGGGCCCCGACCTTCCTCGATGTCGACCCCGTGCACGGGATGTGGTTCGCGCTCTACTGCGAGCGGTACGGCCTGCGCTTCCCCTCGCTCCGCTTCATCCTCACCAGCTACGAATACACCAGCGTCGTCCATCGCCGCATCCTGGAACGGGTCTTCGGCGTACCCGTGATCAACCTCTACGGGTCCAGCGAAACCGGACACCTCCTCATCGAAGCGGACGGTTCGGTCGCGGCGCCCAGCACGCAGACCGCCACGCTGGAGCTCGTCGACCGCGACACCCGCGGCGTCGGGCAATTCCTCGTCACCACCCATACCAACCCCTACCTGCCGCTCCTGCGTTACGCCATCGGCGACTACGCGGAACAGGCCGGCGCCGGCTATATCGTCCATGGTCGCGTCCGCGACGCCTTGCGGCGGGCCGATGGGTCGGTGGCAACGACCCGCCAGGTCGACGCGCTGTTCGCGGACTTGGAGGACATCGCCCATTACCAGATCCGCCAGCAGGCCGACGGTACGCTCGAAATCTTCCTCATGCCGGTGGCGGTGGGCGAGGACTTGACCGCCAGCGCGGCGCTCCTTGGTTCACGCCTGACTGCCCTCCTCGGTGGCGAGGTCACGGTGCGCACGGGCGTCATGATCGCCCCCGAAGACTCCGGGAAGTTCCGCCTGACTGTCCGACTGGGCTGAACTGCCCGAAAAAACGGCAAAGTCGGCGTTTTTTCGCTTCTGGCTGGAAAACCGCCCGAAGACCGCCCAAGGTGGTTTTTTACATCGATGGAAGTCTATATCGACGGAAAGTTTTACCCCAAGGCCGACGCCAAAATCTCGGTCTTCGACCATGGTTTTCTCTACGGTGACGGCATCTTCGAGGGCATCCGCCTCTACCAAGGCTGCGTCTTCCGCTTGGATGAGCACCTCGAGCGCCTGGAGATGTCCGCCAAGGCCATCTGCCTGACGATGCCTTGGACGCGTCAGCAGATCGCCGACATCGTCTGCGAATCCTGCCGCCGCAACAACCTGACCGACGGGTACATCCGCCTCGTCGTATCGCGCGGCTTCGGCGACCTCGGCCTTTCGCCGAAGAACTGCCCCACCCCGTCGATCATCTGCATCGCCGACACCATCAAGCTCTACCCCGAGGAACTCTACACCACGGGCATGAAGATCATCACCTCGCCGACGCGCCGCATCAGCCCGGCCGCGCTCCCGCCGATGATCAAGTCCCTGAACTACCTGAACAACATCATGGCCAAGATCGAAGCCCAACAGCACGGCTTCCACGAGTGCCTGATGCTCAACGAACAGGGCTACGTCTCCGAGTGCACCGGCGACAACGTGTTCCTCATCCATAAGGGTCGCCTCATCACCCCCGCTTCCCACACGGGCGCGCTCGTCGGCATCACCCGCCAAGTCGCCCTGGAAGTCGCCGCCGCCCTCGGCATCCCGACCGTCGAGACCAACATCACCCGTTACGACGTCTGGAACGCCGACGAGTGCTTCCTCACCGGCACCGCCGCCGAAGTCATCCCGGTCATCGAAGTCGACGCCCGCACCATCGGTTCCGGCAAGCCCGGCCCGTTGACGGCCAAGATCCTCGCCGAGTTCCGCAAGAAGGCTTCCCGCGAAGGCGCGATGATCCGCTAAGGCCGTCCTTCCGGGCCCGAACCCGGAAACTGCCGCATGTCAACCGCCCCCCAACCCACGCAGACGAACGCGACGGCCCCGACGTTGCGGCGCCTGCTGGGCATCGCTTGGTCGCACCGTACGGACTGCCTCCAGTTGCTGGGCCTGCAGCTCATCCTGGTCGTCTTCACCGTCGCGGTCTTCGTGCTCACCGGCATCGCGATCGACTTCATCCGCCACTGCGCCGATGCGAACGTCCCGGCCCCGAGCTTGCCGTTCTTCATCCCGAAGGACAGCGACAACGTGGCGACCCTGTGGTGGCTCTCGGGCGGCATCGTCGTCGTGGCCCTGCTGCGCGCCGCCCTGTCCTTCGTCTTCGGCCTGGTCTCGGTCCGCTTCATGCACGGGCGCATCGTGGTCAACCTCCGCGCCCAGGTCTTCGCGAAACTCCAGCAGCTGAGCTTCCGGTTCTTCGACTCCAACGCGAGCGGCTCCATCATCAACCGCGTCACCTCGGACGCCCACTCGGTCCGCATCTTCATCGAAGGCGTGCTGCTGCAGTTGGCCATCATCACCGTCACGCTCGCCGTCTGCTCGGTCTACATGTTCCGCACGGATTGGCGGCTCACGCTCGCGTGCCTCTCGGTGCTGCCGCTCCAGGTCTGGTTCGCGGTCCGCTTCTCCAAGAAAGTCCGGCCCGCCTACGAGGAGAACCGCGACCTCATGGACCGCATGGTCTTGGGCTTCTCCGAGAACGTCCAAGGCATCCAGGTCGTCAAAGGGTTCTCCCTGGAAGGCCGCGTGTTGGGTCGCTTCGCCGGCTGGAGCGAGGACATCCGCGTGCAGAAGCGCAAGGTGTTCGGCGAGATCGCGCTCTTCTGGCCGGTCATCGACGGGCTCAATCGGCTGTCGATGATCATCCTGCTCGGCTACGGGGGCTGGATGGTCATGCAGGGCCAAATCTCCTTGGGCACGGGACTCGTGACCTTCGCGGGCCTGCTCCAGCAGTTCGCGACGCAAGTGACCACGGTGGCCGCCGTGGTCGACAACGCCCAAGTCTCGCTCGCCGGCGCCAAGCGCATCTTCGAGATCCTCGATACCGACCCGGGCGTGGCTTCGCAACCCGATGCGCGGTCGCCCGGACGTTTCCTCGGCCGCGTGACCTTCGACAACGTCTCCTTCGAATACAACGAGAACGCCACGGTGCTGAAGGACGTGAACTTCGTCGCCGAACCCGGCCGCCGGATCGCCATCGCCGGGGCCACCGGCTCCGGGAAATCCGCCCTCCTCTCGCTGATCCCGCGTTTCTACGACCCCCGCGACGGCCGCGTGCTGCTCGATGGCCACGACGTCCGCACCTTGCCGCTGCCGGAACTCCGGCGTCAGGTCGGCATGGTCTTCCAGGAAAACTTCCTCTTCTCGAACACGATCGCGGCGAACATCGCCTTCGGCCATCCCGACGCGAGCCAGGAACGCATCGAGCGCGCCGCCAAGATCGCCGGCGCCCACGATTTCATCATGGCCTTCCCCGAGGGCTACGAGACGTTCCTCGGCGAAGGCGGCGTCAACCTCTCCGGCGGCCAACGCCAACGCCTCGCCATCGCCCGCGCGCTCCTGCTGGAGCCGACGGTCCTCCTGCTGGATGACCCCACCTCGGCCATCGATGCCGAGACCGAGAAGGAAATCATGGAGGCGATGGAGGCCGCCATGGAAGGCCGCACGACGTTCATCGTGGCGCACCGGCTCAGCACCCTGCGACGGGCCGACCTCATCCTCGTCCTCGACCGCGGCCGGCTCATCCAGCAAGGCACCCATGAACAACTCATGGCGGAAGATGGGCACTACCGTCGCGCGATCCTCATCCAATCGGAAGGAGCCCAAGCATGAGCCAGCCTTCCCGCCTCGAGATCGCCGTCCGCCGGACCCGCCCCGACGAAGAGGAACCCGATCGCCTCCCCTTGCGCTGGGCGACGATCGCCCGCCTGCTCTCCTTCACCGAAGCCCATCGCGGCCAGCGCAACGCCCTGCTCTGGCTCTGCGCCTTCCGCGCCATGGCCCTGCCGTTGCTGGCGTGGATCGTCGGCCACATCATCAAAGGACCCATCACCGCCGGCGACGGGGTCGGGACCGTCGAATGGCTCCTGCTCTTCCTCGGCGCCGTCATCGTGGCCGATATCGCCTTGTACTGGCGTATCCGCCTGGCCCACCAGATCGGCGAAGCCGTGCTGCGGGATCTCCGCGACAAATTGATGAAGCACCTGCTCACGCAGCCGCTCTCGTTCTTCCATGGTCGCCGCCACGGCAGCCTCATCAGCCGCATGATCTCGGACATCGAGGCCATGCGGAACGGCATCCAGAACAACTTCTTCATCACGGTGGTCTCCATCGGCCAGATGACCTGCGCCGCGGGCCTCATGCTCTGGGTCAACCCGCAGCTGTTCCTGGTCCTCCTCGCCATCGTCCCCGGCCTGCTGCTCATCCACGGCTTCTTCCGCGGCAAGATCCTGCAGGCCTCGCGCATCCAACAGGAAAGCTTCTCGCGCGTCACCTCGGCGCTCGCCGAAACCGTCCAAGGCATCCGCGTCACCCAAGGGTTCGCCCGTGAAGACACCAACGCCGGCATCTTCTCGCGACTGGTCCACACGTTGGCCGGCAACGTGGTCAAGACGGCCAGCCTCAGCGCGCTTTACCTGCCGCTGCTGGAATTGAACTCCCAAGGCTTCCTCGCCGCCCTCGTGGGCGTCGGTGGCTGGGCGGCGCTCTCGGGTAGCGGCACCGGTCTCGGTGACCTCCTGACCTTCTTCTTCCTGGCCGACCTCTTCTTCTCCCCCATCACCATCATCGGTACGCAACTTTCCGAAGCGACCTTGGCGATGGCCGGGGCGGAACGCTACTTCCGCCTGCTCGACACCGCCCCGGCTTGGTCCGACGCGCCTGCCGCCAAGGAATGCCCGCCGCTGAAGGGCAAGGTCGAATTCCAGGAGGTGACCTTCTCCTACCTGCCCGGTCAGCGCGTGCTCCACGGGGTTTCCTTCACCGCGCAACCTGGCCAAGTCATCGCGCTCGTTGGCCACACGGGCTCCGGGAAATCGACCATCATCGGCCTGCTGGCCAAGTTCCAGCTACCGGACGCCGGCGCCATCCGGCTCGACGACGTCGACCTGACCGACATCCAGCAGATTTCCCTGCGTCGGCAGACGGGCTTCGTGTTCCAGCAAAACTTCCTCTTCGCCGGCACCATCGCCGAGAACGTCAAGTCCGCCCGCCCCGACGCCTCGGAGGAGGAAGTCCGCCAGGCCTTCCGCGACCTCGACTGCCTGGACCTCATCGAGGCTCTCCCGCAAGGCATCCACACGCAGTGCTCCGAGAAAGGCCGGGGGCTTTCCCTAGGGCAGCAACAGTTGGTGGCCTTCGCCCGGGCGCTCTTGGCCAACCCACGTATCCTCGTGCTCGACGAAGCCACCAGCGCCGTCGACACGCTCACCGAATCCCGTCTGCAGCTCGCCCTGGCCCGCCTCATGCAGGGCCGCACCAGTTTCGTGGTCGCCCACCGCCTCAGCACGATCCGCAAGGCCGACCAAGTCCTCGTCATGGATCAGGGCCGCATCATCGAACGTGGCACGCACGATGAGCTCGTGGCCCTCAACGGCGCCTACGCCTCGCTCCACCGCGACTTCCTCAGTTCGACGAACTGAGGATCACTTAACCGCCGGCTTTGCGGGCGGAACCGCGGGCACGGCGGGCGGAACCGCGGGCACGGCGGGCGGAACCGGCTGCGCGACATTCGGCTTCGCTGCGGCTTCCTGGGCCTGCGCCAGACGCACGACATCCGTATACTCGTAATCGAAGGCATACGGCAGGCCCGTCTTCACGGGGTCCGGAAGGTAGAACTCCCCAAAGGGCGATCGCCGCACCACCGCGATACTGCAGACCTGATAGGGAGCATGGGCCGACCGCGCCGTGGTCGCCCCGTTTGTCGCACCCTGTTGCTCCAGAGTAACGGTGATCGACTTAAAGAGCTCCGGGGCGACGGTGACCGCGCCGCGCTCGCCACCCAGACGGACGACGCAAACCCCCCTCGGGTCGGCGCCTACGACGAAATTCCATTTGCCTACGCCCGCGATCGGCAAAGCATCCTCCGGCGAGCGTTCGTCGGGGGGGATGAAGACCAGCACTCGACGGACCGGGCCACCCCGGTTCCCGGGATAATTAAAGCGCTTGCGCCAGAGCGGCCAATAACGTCGGCCAAGGTCATCGAGCACCTCGAGCCCACCAGGGCCTTCCACCACAAGGAGCGACTCCTTCAGGGACTTGACCTCATCGGGCGTCAGCACGGGAGCTTCGGCCCCGGGGCGGCGCTGCGGGGCTTCGTTCGCGAGCACGGGGGCGGAAGCGAAGAGCACGACCTCGACGGGGCCAGCGACGCGATGGTCGACCCAATCGATCAAGCCGTAGGGCACGGCGGTCATGGCTGCGGCCAAGAGGCCACCGGCGAGGACCGAGCGCCCCAAGGGCTGGGCCGCCGCCAAAGCAGCCAGCAAGGCCCCACCGGCGAAGCCCGCGGCATGGATGGCGATGGCGGTGCCGAGGTTCCAGCGGGCGAAGGCATAGTCATCGACGTCACCCGTCCACTGGACGTAATAGAGCTTGGCGATGGCCCAAAGCACCCCCAGCAATGCGCCGAGCAACGGGGCGAAGCGAGGGCCGAGCCGTTCGTACGGACGGGTCACCAAGGTCGATGCGACCGCCGCCACCAACCCGCCGAAGAAGGCCCCCTTGATCGAAGCGACCCCCGTGAAGGCAGCCGCCAGGATCAGGAAACCCCAGGTGAACCAGTAGGTTCGGCCGTAGTTTTTCATTCGCCGACCACCGTGCCAGGGGGAACGACCGCACCCTTCTTGACCACGATGACGCCATCACGGACGAACAAAGATTCGCTTTCCCACTTTTCGGGCAGGCCGGTCGGCGAGAGTCGGCAACCCGCGCCGATGCGGGCATTCTTGTCGATGATGGCGTTGCGGATGACGCAGTTTGGGCCGACGCCGATGTCGGGACGACCGAGGCCGTGGTTCTTGGCGAGGTCGTGCGGACGCTCAAAGGCGTCCGCGCCCATCATGACGACGTTCTCGAGGCGGGAGCCGCCGCGGATGACCGAGCGCACGCCGATGACGCAACGATGGATTTCCGAGTCGTCGACGATGGCACCGTCGGCCATCAGCACGCGCTGGGCTTTGCAGCCGTTGAGTTTGGCCGTCGGCAGGTAGCGGGCGTGCGTGTAGACGGGATTGGCGCCGTCGAAGAAATCGAACGGCGGCACGGGATCGGTCAGCGTCAGGTTGCACTCCCAAAAAGAGCCCACCGTGCCGATGTCTTCCCAATACCCGTCGAAGACATAGCCCAACATGCGCTTCGTCTTGAGCAGGCCAGGGATCACTTCCTTGCCGAAGTCGGTCTGCGCCGGGTCCGCCAGGGCTTCCCGCATCACCCGACCGGAGAAGAGGTAGATGCCCATCGATGCGAGGCAATAGGGACGGTCGGATTTGTCCGCGAGGCGGGCGCGGGCGTTGCCGCCGAGGACGAGGGACTTGATGACCTCCGGATCCTTCGGCTTTTCGACGAACTCAACGACGCGCAGGTCGGGGTTCACGCGCATGACGCCCAGCGCGGAAACCTGATCGGAGGGCATGGCCTTCGCGGCGATGGTCACGTCGGCCGCCGATTCGATATGCTGCCGGGCGAGGTCGGCGAAATCGAGGCGGTAGAGCTGGTCGCCCGAGAGGATGAGGACCAGATCCTCGTCCTTCAGGTTGTAGTGGTGCAGGTTCTGGCGGACCGCGTCGGCCGTGCCCTGATACCACGACTCCTTGTCGCCCGTCTGCTCGGCGGCGAGGATGTCGACGAAACCACGGCCGAAGCCGTCGAACTTGTAGGTTTGCTGGATGTGCTTGTGCAGGGAAGCCGTGTTGAATTGCGTCAGCACGAAGATCTGGTTGAAGCCCGAGTTGAGGCAGTTGCTGATCGGGATGTCGACCAACCGGTAGTTGCCCGCGAGGGGTACGGCCGGCTTGCAGCGATCCTTGGTCAGCGGGTACAGGCGGGAACCGCGGCCGCCTCCCATGATGATGCAGATGACTCGAGGAAGGGTGTGCATGGGCAGGAGGAGATACCAACAGTCTCGCCCCGCGGGGAAACCTCCTCAAGCGAAAAGCCCGAATGGCGGCTTGAAGACGGACCGATGGCAGGTTTGCTACGACTCCCGCATGGCCTTCGCCTTCCACATCCTCGGCACGAGCAGTTCCGGCAACTGCTCCATCCTGGAGTCGGGCGGCACGCGCATCATGCTGGACGCCGGCTTCCAGGGCCCGCGGCTGGAAGCCTCCTTGGCCAAGCTGGGGCTCGCCTGCGCCGCGGTGGACGCGGTCCTCATCACGCACGAGCATTCCGACCACTGCATCGGGCTCGCCGCCCTGCTCCGCCAAAACCCCGCGTTAAAGGTCTTCGCCAACCGCGAGACGGCCCGTCGCATCCAAGGAGCGCTGAAGGTGAAGCCCGATTGGCAACTCTTCGAGACAGGCACGACGTTCGAATTCCGCGGGCTCCAGATCACCTCGATTCCGATCCCCCACGATGCCGCCGACCCGGTCGGGTATGCCGTGGACTGCCCCGGCGAGGACGGCCACCACGCGCGCCGCGTGACTTGGCTGACGGACCTCGGGCATGCGACCGACGTGGTGCGGCATCATTGCGCGCTGGCGGACATCCTCGTCCTGGAAGCGAATTACGACGACGAGATGCTCGACCTCTCCAAGCGACCGCTGCACCTCAAGCAGCGCATCCGCGGCAACCATGGCCACCTCTCCAACCATGCCGCCCGCGACCTGCTGCTCGGCTTACGCGAATGGCAGACCTCGGAACTCTTCCTCGGCCACCTGAGCAAGGAGTGCAACCGCACCATCCTCGTGGACGAGGTCATGAATGCGGTCCGCGCGCACAAAGGGGACCTCCGCGTCACCGTGGTGGATCCGCTCGAGGACAGCCCCGTCAGCACCTGGTAGCGGCTTACTTGCCGGTCGGCACCGGCACCTCGTCGCCCGCGGCGGGGATCGGCGTGGTCGTGGCGGCCTTGGCGACGGCCGATTTGGCCACCATTGCGGCCAAACGCTTCACCGCCGCACCGCACGAAGGCGAGGCGGGGTTCAGGTCCTGCGCGGCCATCCAAGCCGTCAAAGCGGCCGCTTCGCCGCCTTCCCGCTCGAGCTTCTCGGCTTGACCGATCAGGCGGGCGTAGTCGGCGACCAGCGGGGCGATGTCCGAGCGCGTCTTGGCGAGGACCAGGTCATCGCTCTCCGTCTTGGAGATTTCCACGATGACGTCCCAAGCCAGGTAAGGGTTGTTCTGCGAGGCCAGCACGGAGGCCTTCTGGATGTTGGCGTCGAGTTCGCCGACGCGGTTGATGACCTCACGGAGCTTGTCCGAACGGGCCTTGTCCTGCGCGAGGGCCAAGGCGAACTCGAGCTTCTTGTTGAAGACCTCCCGCCAGCGGGCTTCGGCGATCATGCGGTCGAACTCGGGCACCATCTGCGAAAGCTTGTCCTGGCGGCTCACGACCTGGTTGGCGAATTCCTTCACGGACGGATTCTGAGGCCAGATCTTGGTGGCTCGTTCGAGGGCCGCCTCGGCCTTGGCGGTGTCGCCGCCGAGGGCGGCCTGCTTGGCGGAAAGCACCGCCATGTTGGAGGCGTTGATGGCGTTGTTGACGCGGGAGAGGATGGCGGCGCCGGGGAAGTCGCGGGCGCGGCCGCGCACCTTGTTCACGTAGCCTTCGACGTTGGCGAGGTCGCGCTCGTCGCCGAGGCGCTGGAGTTCGCGGAGGTCGCGCCAGAGGTCGAGCATCTCGCGTTTCTTCCCTTGGTCGTACATCATCACCGCCGGTTCGAACTCACCGAGGAAGTAGGTCTCCTGGAGGCGCTCGAAGGCCCCGTAGAGTTCACCCTGCTTGTAGAGGTCGTCGACCGTGCGCATCCCGGTCGTGACGTCGTTCATCGCCTCGCGGGCCAAGGTGTCGACGGACTCCAAGGTGGGCACGAAATCCGAAACGGGGAAGAATTCCTTCACTTCCTTGGCGCCGACCCTGATGTTCTGGTTCCCGCCCTTGAACAGGACGCGGTAGAAGGCGCTGGAGATGAGGCAGTGCCGATAGCGACGGGCGAGCAGGAAGCCCACCATCTGCGACTGGAACTCCACCTGGGCCTTCAAGCCCAGCGCCAACATCTCGGCGTTCTTGGCGAGGATCTCCGCCTGGGTACGCTGCTCGTCCTTGACGCGATAGCCCAGCTCGGTCTGCCCTTGGGAGGTCTTGGTCAGGCCCGTCTTGCCGCCGTTCGCGGTCGTCGGTGAATTGGCCTTGGAGTCGTTCGCCTCCTCCATGCGTTCGGCCCGGTTGACGACCACGCCCTCCTGCGTCTTGCGCAGGGCTTCCAGCTGGTTCTTGTTGATGTTCAGGTCGCGGAACTCGGCGCGCATCGACCAAATCTTCTTCACCTGCGTGGCGATGGTCAGGCAATTATTGCCGTCGACCTCATGCTCGGCCGCGACGAAGAGCAGGTCGAAGGCCGCCTGCTGGCTGGCGTAGACGTTGTTCTGGTTGACCACATTGGGCCCGAGGATCTTCTCGATCTGCGTCAGGGTCGCGATGTACTTCGTCATGTCGCCGCCGGCGGCCGGCGAAGCGAGGTAACGTTCGAAACGCATGCGCATGGCGCGCGAGTTGCCCAGGTTGAAGGTCTTGCCCTTCCACTGCATGGAGCCGTTCTCCATGTCGACGGAGTCGCTGTTCACGTCGAACAGGCGGTCGCCCATGGCCTCGCCGGTGGAGCTGCGGTAATCGCCGCCACCGCCACCGGAGACGGTGGCGCCGGGCTGCGGAGCCTGCGCGAAGGCGAGCGACGCGAAAGCGACGCAACCGAGGAAGGAACAAAGCAGTTTAGACATGGCGGGGTTCAAAAGCGTTCGAGGTCCTCGACGACGAGGAGGTCGCGGACGACGCGCACCTTGCACTTGAAGCGCTGACCGACCTCGAAGGTCTCGCCCGCGGCGAGCGGCACGAAGAGCGGGACGCGGCCGGTGCCGCGGGAGATATCGGTCGGCTTGACGGCGAGGACGCGGCCTTTGCCTTCCTCGTAGGCGAGCTGCTTCTCGATCTGGCAGTCGAAGCGGTAGGCGTTCCCCTGGAGCGTCGCCCAATCCTTGCGGTAATCGTCGACGGAGAACGGCGAGAGGTCGGTGAACTTGCCGCCGCCGGCGAAACGGGGGATCACGATGGCCATGAGGACCACGATCACCAGCACGGGGATGCCGAGGGCGAAGAAAAGAGGGTTAACTTTGGACATGGGGAGGACCCAGGGGAGCTGGGCTTTTAAGAATCATAGAGAGGGCCGGGGATTAGTTCCAGCGCTTTTGCTGGCAACCCACGACCACCATGCACACGCCGACCAGCCCCTGGATCAGGAGCACAAACAAGGCGATTTCATTGGAGGCGACCGAGGAGGTGAGGTCCGGCAGGCTGCGCTCATAGGCCGTCCAGATGCCCGAATCGGTCATGGACTTCATGTAACCCGACCAGCCCCAATAGGAATTGATGAAGGGGCGGCAGACCCAAGTCAGGGCCGGTGGCAGGGCCAGGACGACCCCGGACAAGGGCAGCTGGAAGCCGACCAGATAGATGGACAGCAGCGAGGACTTCTCCGGGGAAGCCAGCAGGGCCGAGAAGCCCAGGCAAACCACCGACATGGAGACGCAGCTGGCCGCCAGGACCGCCAGCTGATCCGTCCACGGACCCGGGAACTGGCAAACCATCTTCACGAAGAAACACATCCACGCGCCTTGGAAGATGGCGATGCAGGCGACGAAGAAGATCTTGGAGAAGGCATAGGACCACGGACGCAGGCCCGTCATGCGCTCCTTCTCGTAGAGGATGCGCTCGGCGGAGATCTCGCGGCCCCCGTTGTTCGCCCCCATGAGCGTGAGCAGGATGACCTGGAACATCACGAGTCCGGCCGCCATGGAAGCGACCTGCGCATTGGAAATCTGGACGCGCAACGCCGTCTGCACTTCCTTGATGGAAGCCACATTGCCGTCGAGCGGCTCCTTCAGGATGTTCCATTCGCCGCTGAGGTTGAAGATGATGACCAACAGCGGAAACCCGAAGGTGATCGCCAAGGTCAGCCCGAGGTAGCCGGTATCGCGGAAGAACAGCCGGAAACGTCGGGCCAGCAAGGTGAAGAACTGCGAGATGCCTCCGGGGACTTCCGGCTCCGGTAAAACTTCCACGGGGGCGACTTCGCTGGCCACCGCGGCGGCGGCGGCCTCGAACTCACCGGTATGTTCGGCCTGATGGATGGCCCAGCGGTCCCGCCAGTAAGCCAAATCCTGGGCGTTCAGCACCTCGTAAAGCCGCAACCCATCAGGGATACCGAAGTAGCTCAGCAACGTATCCGGCGAGCCTTGGAAGACGACGTCGCCTTGGTAGACGACCGTGACCCAATCGAACTGGTTCAGCTTCCCGAGGTTGTGGATAATGCAGACGAAGCTCTTGCCGCCGGAGACCACGAGCTGTCGGAGGAGCGCCAGAATTTGGTCTTCCGACTGCGGATCGAGACCCGAGGTCACTTCATCGCAGACCATGCAAGGCGGGTCGAGCGTCAGCTCGATGCCCAACGACAACCGGCGCAATTGACCGCCCGAAAGGGAAGAGACGCGCTTTTCGCGGTGCGGGGAAAGACCGGTGACCCCGAGGACGGACTCCAGTCGACGGTGGCGCTCCGCCGCATCGGGCACGGCCAGCCGCAAGGCGTAGTCCAGCGACTCCTTCACGGTCAGCTGGGCTTGGGCAGCGGTGAACTGCGGGGCGAAACCCACCTTCCCGACCAAGTCCTCCGTGCAGCTGATGGGTTGGCCCGCGAGGCTGGCTTCGCCGGTCGACGGCAAGATGCCCAAGATGGCCTTCATCAAGGTCGTCTTGCCGCAGCCCGAAGGCCCGATCACGGCGTTCAGACCACGGGGCAGGAACCGTGCATTGGCCCCGTCCAGGATGACGGGACCGTCCGTACCCGCTTGGACGGTGAGGTTTTGGCAGCTCAGCATTGGATGAAATCTTGCCAGCGCATTCGGTGGGGTAAAGAATGAACGCCATGAGACTCCCCTGCTCTGCCCTGACCCTGGCCGCCGCCCTTTGCCTCGCCCCGGCGGCGGACGCCATGACCATGCGAAAGAAAGCCTTCCCCAACCAAGGCTTCTTCGGCATCGAGGTCCGCGGGACGGACATGAGTTTCTACGGGCGCGCCGATCACGTCGTCTCGGTCTCGTTCCAAGAATATACGACCGGCGCCTTCATCGTCAGCGAAGTCGTGGTGGACATGCAGAACTCCAACCAGCAACTGCGCATCTATCACACCCGCACCCCGGGCTCGGCGGACGTCGCCGATCGGGCGAATCGTGCCAGCACGGCCAACTCCCAGAACCGTGGGCTCGACCCCGCGGCCGCCAGCAAATTACCCATCCCCGGCCCATTCGGCGCGATCGAAACGCAGGTCAACAACCTGACCCAGTCGACCACGGCCGGACTGGTGGTGAAGAACTACCCGACGACCACCCACGCCAAGACCGTGGAGATGACGGTCAAGTCCAAGGCCGAGTTACAGCGCTTCTACGGGGCCTTCCGTGACCTTTTGGTGGCCCGCACCGTCGCCGCCAGCGCAGGTTCTACCATCGAAGGCGCCGATGCCGCCACCGCGCAGGCGGCCGCCAACGGCACGACCCCGACGCTGACCATCAACAGCATCGGCGGGACGCTCTTCACCTTGGAGTAAAGCTCCCAAGCTATAGAGTGAAACTGGGCGATTAGGTCGCTCGACAAGGGTCATCCGTAAGGGGATAACCCATGTATCCCCATGCGACTCCCCGTCCTCGCCTCCCTCCTCCTCGCGTCCGCCTGCCTGGCTGGCCCGATTCTACCGAAGCCGGTTCGAGTGAACCAAATCATGGATGCGCCTGCGACGAACATCCGCGGGGCCAAGGTCGAGGCCGACCCTGCTTTCGCCGCCACGGCCGAACGCCTTCGCGCCCAGCTCGGCACCGGCGGCACCAGCACGGTCCAACTCGTCAAAGCCACGGGCCCCGTCCGCGGCTTCGAAGTCGGCGAGGAAGGCTATGTCATCGAAGCGCACCCGGGGCAGCCGGTCCGCATCCACGCCCGCACCGAAGCCGGGGCCTTCTACGGCATCGTTTCCCTGCAACAGCACGCCTACACCGGCAATGACGGCGGCACGTACGTCCCCCCCGGGGACGTCATGGATAAGCCGCGTTTCGCTTGGCGCGGACTCATGATCGACGACGGGCGACACATCATGGGCAAGGCCCAGATCCTGCGCATGCTCGACCTGATGGCCTTGCATAAATTGAACACGCTGCACTGGCACCTCACCGAAGACCAAGGCTGGCGCGTCGAAATCAAGAAGTACCCCAAGCTCACCGAGGTCGGCTCCCAGCGCGACGCCTCGCCCACCATGGGCAATCGCAACAAACCCGACGGCAAGCCTTATGGTGGTTTCTACACGCAGGAAGACCTCAAGGAAGTCGTCGCCTACGCCACCAAGCTCCATATCAACGTCATCCCGGAAATCGAAATGCCCGGCCACGCCGCCGCCGCCATCGCCGCCTACCCGAACCTCGGCAACACCGACATCCCCGGCTACAGCCCGAAGGTCGCGACCAGCTGGGGCGTGAAATACTACACCTTCGCCCCGAAGGAAGAAACCTTCGCGTTCATCGACGACATCTTCGCGGAACTCTGCCCGATCTTCCCGAACGCCTTCTTCCACATCGGCGGCGACGAAGCGCCCAAGGACCAATGGAATAAATCGCCCTTCGCCAAGGAAGTGATGGCCAAGCAAAAACTCAAGGACACCCATGAACTCCAGTCGTACTTCATCTCCCGCGTCGAGAAGCTCCTGAACAAACGCGGCAAGCGCCTCATCGGCTGGGACGAAATCCAGGAAGGCGGTCTCTCCAAGACCGCGACGATGATGGTCTGGCGCGATTGGAAGTGGGCGCAGCTGGCCGCCGACCGCGGCAACAACATCGTGATGGCCCCGACCTCCCACACCTATTTCGACTACGGCCAGGGCAAGCACCCCGCCAACCCCGCCTTCGACACCATCGGCGGCAACCTCACGGTCGAGAAGGTATATGGCTTCGAACCCATCCCGCCGAAGTTCACCGAAGCGCAACGCAAGCTGGTGCTCGGGTGCCAAGCGCAGCTCTGGGGGGAATACATCTACAACCCCGCCAAGCAGGAGTACATGGCCTTCCCCCGAGCCTGCGCCTTGGCCGAAGTCGCTTGGTCGGAAAACAAGGACCGCTCGTGGGCCGAGTTCCAGCCCCGGCTGGAGGCCCACCTCAAGCGCCTGGACGCCCTGAAGGTTAACTATCGCCGTCCGGACGGCACCCCGGCCGTGACCGAAAAGGTTGGCCGAGGCGAATAATCCCTTATTTCGGCCTTACACCCCCTCCCCCGGGCAAGTCCGGCTTGACCGTGGCAAGCGGGACGGCTTGTCTTCGCCTTTACTCCCATGGCTTCCCTTCCCGTCAATCGCATCAAGAAGAAGAACATCATGAGCTACAACGGCGAGCTCTGCATCGTTCTCGAGTGCCTCGTCCGCACCCCCCCGAACAACGCCTCCTACGTCCAGATGGAACTCCGCTCCATCAAGACCGGCGCCAAGATCCCCGTGCGTTGCGGCATCGGCGTCAGCTTCGACGTCTTCGACAACTCCATCAAGTCCCTCGAGATGTCCTACGAAGCCGACGGCAGCTACGTCTTCGTCGACACCAACACCAACGAGGAATTCTACATCTCGGCCGCTTCGCTCGCCGACTCCAAGGAGTTCCTGGTTTCGGGCACCTCCTACATGGTCCTCTTCGTGGAAGACAAGCCCATCACCGTCGACCTCCCCCCTTCCGTCACCGTCGAAGTCCTCGAAGCCCCACCCGCCGTCAAGGGCGACACCGCCGGCAACGTCCAGAAGACGGTCACCTGCGAAAACGGCCTCCAGGTCAACGTCCCGCTCTTCATCAAGCAGGGCGAGAAGATCAAGGTCAGCACCGAGAACAAGGAATACCTCGGTCGCGCCTAAGCCGCCCGGCAGAGCGTCCACCGAACCCCGGAACCCCCCGGGGTTCGTCGTTTTACGGGCACGGCGGACCTGCCCGATGCGGGCGGCGAAAACTGCTAGTCCGACTAGGATTCGAACCTAGACAAGGAGAACCAAAATCTCCTGTGCTACCATTACACCATCGGACTGCAGGGGGCGAGTTAAGTCGTTTTCCTGAACGGGAGTCAAGCGAGACAAGGCGAGGTTGACGGAAGCGGGGTCCTCGTCCATGTCCCCTGTATGCCTACTACTTCCTCAGTAAAGCCGAAGTATCGCCGTATCGTCCTCAAGATCAGCGGTGAGGCCCTCCGAAACGACGAAACCGGGCAATCCATCGACAGCGCCGTCCTCGACCGCTTGGCCGAGGAGCTCAAATCCATCCGCTCCCTCGGTGCCCAGGTCGCGGTGGTGGTCGGTGGCGGCAACATCTTCCGCGGCCTCGCCGGCGCCCGCGCCAACGGCACCGACCGCACGACGGGCGACAACATGGGCATGCTCTCCACGGTCATCAACGGCCTCGCCCTCATGGACCGCCTCGAGAAGGCCGGCCTCGAAGTCCGCGTCATGACCGCCATCCCGATGGACCGCATCGCCGAACCGTTCATCCAGCGGCGCGCCACCCGTCACCTCTCGCGCGGCCGCATCGTCATCTTCGTCGCCGGCACGGGCAACCCCTACTGCACGACCGACTACGCCGCCGCCCTGCGCGCGAACGAGATCGGCGCCGACGCCATCCTCAAGGCCACCAAGGTCGACGGCGTGTACGACAAGGACCCGATGAAGCACAAGGACGCCAAGCGCTACAAGAAGGTCTCGCACGCCGAGGCCCTCACAAAGCGCCTGGGCGTGATGGATGCCGAGGCCTTCTCGCTCTGCGAAGCCAACAAGCTACCCATCATCGTCTTCTCGATGGCCGAGAAAGGCGCGGTCCGCAAAGCGGTGCTCGGCCAGCCCATCGGCACGCTCGTCGCCTGACCATCCCCCTTACACACAACTAAAACATCCCCATGGACATCAAACGCATCATCGCCGACGGCGCCACCCACATGAAGAAGGCCGTCGATTGGACCCAACACGAATTCAGCACCCTCCACACCGGCAAGGCCTCGCCCATGATGGTCGAGAACATCCAAGTCCACATCGAGGCCTATGGCATGACCCAGCGCCTCAAGGACATGTCCGCGATCACCACCCCCGATGCGCAGTCCATCGTCGTCCAGCCCTTCGATAAGGCCGCCATCGACGACATCCGCAAGGCCATCCTGGCCGCCAACATCGGCATCAACCCCGTCTCCCAAGGTAGCTTCCTCCGCTGTCCCGTCCCCACCCTTTCCGGCGAACGCCGCCTCGAACTCGCCAAGAAGGCGACCCAGCTCGCGGAAGAAGGCAAGGTCCGCGTCCGCAACGCCCGCCGCGACGTCCTCGAAGTCCTCAAGAAGGCCAACAAGGAGAAGCTCGTCACCGACGACGAACTCAAGCGCTCCGAAAAAGACATCCAGACGAACACCGACAAGGCCATCGCCGACATCGAAGCGCACCTCAAGAAGAAGGATGCCGAACTGAAGGGCTAAGCCCTGACGTGACCCTGCCCGACCTTCCCCTTTCATGAACATTCACGAATACCAGGCCAAGCAACTCTTCGAGAAGTTCGGCGTCGCGGTGCCGAAAGGCGTCGCGGTGTCGTCCGTCGGCGAGTTCGATGCGGCCATCGCCCAGCTCAACACCGCGGGCGGCATCATGGTGAAGTCCCAGATCCACGCGGGCGGCCGCGGCAAGGGCACCTTCACCGACGGCTTCAAGGGCGGCGTGAAGTTCTCGCCCACCAAGGAAAAGGCCGTCGCGAACGCCCAGGCGATGCTCGGCAACACGCTCGTGACCGCCCAGACGGGCGAGGCCGGCCGCAAGGTCCAGACCATCTACTTCACCGAAGCCGCGAACCTCGGCAAGCGCCCCGACGGGCGCGATGACGAGTACTACCTCGCCATCCTCCTCGACCGCGCCACCTCGAAGCCCGTGATCGTCGCTTCGACCGAAGGCGGCATGGAAATCGAACACGTCGCCCACGCGAACCCCGAGAAAATCTTCAAGGTCCACGTCGACCCGGCCGTCGGCCTGCAGGCCTTCCAGGCCCGCCAGATCGCCTTCAGCCTCGGCTTCACCGGTGAGCTCTTCAAGCAGTGCGTGACGCTCGTCACCAAACTCTACCAGTTCTATTGGGAGAAGGATTGCGCCATGGTCGAGGTCAACCCCCTCCTCGTGACCGCCGAAGGCAAGCTCCTCGCGCTCGACGCGAAGGTCTCCTTCGACGACAACGCGCTCTTCCGTCACCCGGACGTCGTCGCCCTCCGCGACCTCAACGAAGAGGACCCCAAGGAAATCGAGGCCTCGAAGTTCGGCCTCTCCTACATCGCCCTCGACGGCAACATCGCCTGCCTCGTCAACGGCGCCGGCCTCGCGATGTCCACGATGGACATCATCCAGCACTTCGGCGGCAGCCCGGCCAACTTCCTCGACGTCGGCGGCGGCGCCACCAAGGACCAGGTCACGGCGGCCTTCAAGATCATCCTGGGCGACGCCAACGTGAAGGGCATCCTGGTGAACATCTTCGGCGGCATCATGGACTGCAACGTGATCGCCACGGGCATCATCGAAGCGGTCAAGGAGACCGGCCTGAAGCTGCCTCTCGTGGTGCGCCTCGAAGGCAACAACGTCGAAGCCGGCAAGGCCACCCTCGCCGCTTCGGGCCTGACGATCGTGTCGGGCGACTCGATGGCCGACGCGGCCCAGAAGATCGTGAAGCTGGTCAACGCCAAGTAACCCTTCACCGCACACTCTCATGTCTATTCTCGTCAAAGAAGATACCCGCATCCTCGTCCAAGGCATCACGGGCGATTTCGGCGCGCGCCACGCCCGCCTCTCGCTCGACTACGGCTCGCAGGTCGTCGCCGGCGTCACCCCTGGCAAAGGCGGCCAGGTCTTCGAACACGCCGGCAAGAAGGTCCCGATCTTCAACACCGTCGCCGAAGCCGCCAAGCAGACCGGCGCCACGGTCTCCGCGATCTTCGTCCCCCCGCCCTTCGCGGCCGACGCCATCCTGGAATGCTTCGACGCCGACCTCGATCTCGCCGTGGCCATCACGGAAGGCATCCCGGTCCGGGACATGGTCCGCGCCAAGCGCGCCATGGCCGGTCGTCGCACGCGCCTCATCGGTCCGAACTGCCCCGGCCTCGTGACCCCTGGTCGCGGCGACAAGTCCTCCGGTGGCTGCCGCATCGGCATCGCCCCGGGTTACATCCATCGCCGCGGCAACGTCGGCGTGGTCTCCCGCTCCGGCACCCTGACCTATGAAGCCGTCTGGCAGCTCACCTGCCGCGGCAAGGGCCAGTCGACCTGCGTCGGTATCGGCGGCGACCCCGTCAACGGCACCTCGCACCTCGACGTCATCAAGCTCTTCAACGACGACCCGGAGACCGAAGCCATCATCATGATCGGTGAAATCGGTGGTAACGCCGAAGTCGAAGCCGCCCGCTGGATCAAGGAGCACTGCAAGAAGCCCGTCGCGGGCTTCATCGCCGGCGCCACCGCCCCGGCCGGCCGTCGCATGGGCCACGCCGGCGCCGTCATCGGCGGAGCCGAAGACACCGCCGCCGCGAAGATCAAGATCTTCCAGGAGTGCGGCATCTCCGTGGCGGCCACGCCCTCCGACATGGCCGACGCCCTCCTCCGTATCTGGAAGGGCTGAAGTCGTTCGTGAGCCAACAAAAAGGCCGCCCATTGGGCGGCCTTTTTCTTTGGCGTGTCCCGCGGCTTACTTACCGGCGACGTAAGCGAGACCACCGGCGGTCTTGGCCACGGAGTCGGCACCTTCGAGCAGGTCGGCGATGGGGTCCCACTTGCCGTTGACGAGGCCGTCGCGGGCGGAGGCGGCGATGCTGGCCTTCCAGGTCTTGGCACCGGCGGAGACGGACAGCTGGGCGACGTCGACGGTGACTTCGACATCCGGGTTGGCGCGCACGAAGGCATCGCACTCGGCGAGGTCTTCCTTGGAGAGGGTCAGGCAAGGCACGCCGAGAGTCGTGGAGTTGCCGAAGAAGATCTCGGCGAAGCTGCCGCCGACGAACGCGGTGAAACCATAACGCCAGAGGGACTGCGGGGCATGCTCACGGGAACTGCCGCAGCCGAAGTTGAAGCCGACGACCATGACGCCCTGCTTGGCGGCGGCGATGCGGGCGGCCTGCGCCGAGTTCATCGGGTGCGGGCGCTCCTTGCCATCAGGGCCGGTGCGCTCGTCGCGGAAGGCGTGCTCGCCGAGACCGTCGAAGGTCACGCAGCGCAGGAAGCGCGCGGGGATGATGCGGTCGGTGTCGATATCGTCGCCGGGGACGGCGAGGGCGAGGGCTTTGACCTGGGTGATTTTGGCGAGGGACATGGCGGATCGGAAGGGGTTAGGCGGCGACGGGACGGCGAATGACGCAGACGGGCATCGCAAGGGCGGCAGCCAAGGAGGCGAGACGTTCTTCGGCGACGGAGGCGGCGACGGTCTCATCGGCCAGCAGGATCGCGTGGCCATCCACGACCCACGGCAGGGTCACGGTGCACACGGGCTTGCCGTCGTAATGGGCGTCGACGGTCACGTCGCGCTGGCAGGCGAGTCCTTCGGCCAAGCAGGCCGCGGTGACGTCGTCGCCTTGGGCGATACGTTCGAGCACGCGGTCGACTGGCACAGAGACGGACATCAGACCTTGAAGACTTCGCGGGCGTCGGTGACCTGGCCGGTGATGGCGGCGGCGGCGACCATGAGCGGGCTCATGAGCACGGTACGACCGGTCTGAGAGCCCTGGCGGCCCTTGAAGTTACGGTTCGAGGAGCTGGCGCAGAGCTGGTCGCCGACGAGCTTGTCGGGATTCATCGCGAGGCACATGGAGCAACCCGCGCCGCGCCATTCGAAGCCGGCTTCGATGTAGATCTTATCGAGGCCTTCATGGACGGCCTGGATG
>Ga0255108_1000023_pt1 | contig 49408 bp, 52 predicted proteins | sample Law_Miss_RepA_8h_FD_188469 | JGI IMG/M metagenome (GOLD analysis project Ga0255108, IMG submission 188469) | Freshwater microbial communities from St. Lawrence River, New York, United States - Law_Miss_RepA_8h | ecosystem: Environmental > Aquatic > Freshwater > River | place: USA: New York... | reverse complement strand
ATGTTGATTATTATGTTCAGTTATTAGAAGCTGGGCATGGCTATAAATACCTAGATGCGCATTTGGTAAGCATTGGGCTCCATGAAGATCAAACCACTGTTTTTTGCCGAAACAACGAAGACGTAATCATTAAAGAAAATATTTGGTTTGCCAGCAAAATAGGGAATACAGCGTTTAAGGATATTCTTATTTATGACTATTACTGGCGCCTGCTTCGAAACTATAAAATACGTTCGATACAAGATATAACTGTAACAGGTGTCAATGAGCAAACCATTTTACCTGTCATACATCATATGCTTGCGCTGCAACAAAATATGCCATTATCCATTTTAAAAATAGGTATCGTATCTAAGACACTTATGTTTTTTAATTATTTGCTAAAACCCAATCATTAAAAATCAATGCTCTCCGTTGTTATTGTTAACTATCACTCCATGCCTTGGCTAACAAAGCTTTTTGCTTCTGTTGCGCAGTTATATGCATCAGAAAATATAGAATGGATTGTAGTAAACAACGCATCTGGCCCCAATGATAAACAAGAACTTCTAGATCAATTTTCTTTTATTCAATGGCTTGAAATGGGCTACAATGCAGGTTTTGCAAGGGCTTGCAACAAGGGTATTGAGGCTACAAAAGGTGACGCTGTTTTATTGTTAAACCCCGACACTTATTTTACAGACAATAGTTTAGTTACCTGTTACAACTATTTAAAAGACAGTGACGCTGTTGCTTGTGGTGTTCAACTATACACACCAGAAGGTATTCCTCAATACAGTGCTTCGCATTTTATGCGTGGCGGATTAAACTATTTATTAAAAATTCCTATTTGGGGATCCATCTTAAAAAAACTAGCAGCAGGTGTTAATGTTTCAAAACCTAGTTTAGATAAAGCAGTTGGAACACAGCAGGTAGGATGGATTTCTGGCGCATTTTTAATGGCCAAAAAAGATGCAATCAATAAAGCAGGCATGCTTGATACATCGTTTTTTTTATATGGCGAAGAAGTAGAGTGGTGCTATAGACTTGGTAAAATTGGTACCCTTGAACTTTATGGGAACTTAGGCGTGGTACATTTAGAAGGGGTTAATATTTCAAATGCAAGTGGGAGTGCCGTAAATGATTATAACTATCTGTACGATAAAAAAGGACTTCAACTCATGGTCTCCAATCATTTATTGGTGCGTAAGGTTTTTGGAATAAGCTGGTGTTTATTTCATTACCTCAATTACATGTGGGGAGCGCTTATATGCCTTATCGCAAATCCAATGAACCAGAAAAAAAATGCAGTACGGTTTATGGGTAACTGTTTGCGTTTAACCACTTGGATTCCAGCCATACTTTTTAATGTAAAAAAACTCTACAAGGTTTTGTAGTTGTTAAAGTCCAATCAATCCTTTTAAGGTATCAATTCTAAATTTTACAATAGGCCAAAATTGCGCGGGCTTTCCTTTAAAGGTATATCCAAGGCCTAATACAATTGAAGCAGCTAGTTTACATAAATATTCGATCACCTTTTTAAAGTAACTAAAACTGCCAATGGCAAGGGTTCTGGTTTTTTCGCCTCGGCCCATGCCACTTGCAACATTGTATAAATAAGTAGGTGTTAATTTTTTAGTTTCTACAATATGATGCACGACAATCGAAGGATCATAATAGATAGTGTGTCCAAGTTCCATAATGCTATAAAAAAGGGCTTTCCCTTCTCCACCAATTCTTACTGTTCCAACAACACCCGGAAGGGCTTCATTAAAACCACCTACCTGATCATAAACATCTTTTCTCACAATCATATTTGACTCAAGCGGATACTTGCCATTTTTAAAAGGGGCATAGGTTTCGCTGTAATGGAAATGTCCCACCATCGACGAAACATAATAACTCATCCAAGCTGGCTCACCTGGTATATACTTTGGAATGATTCGACCACCAAAACCAACACGTTCAGGGAAAGTATGAATATGTTTTAAAATATTTTGTACAAAATCTGGAAATGCAACAGCATCATCATCCATAAAACATAACCATTGACCTGTAGCTAATTTGGCACCCGTGTTACGTGCAAATGATGCACCTTGTTTCGTTTCTGAGCTGATAATAAAATTTCCGAGTGGATGTGTTGTTCTCCAATCACTCGCTATTTGTAAGCTGTTATCTGTAGAATTGTTGTCAACAAAAACAACTTCAAAATCTTTTAGATGTTCTGTAGACTCGTATAAACTATCGAGGGCGCCAGTAATATAACTAGCTCTATTATAACTACAAATGACAATTGATAACATTAATCTTTTTTAGACCTTACAAAAAATACAATAGATCCAATAGCCAATAACCAAACCAGTGATACGGCACCCAATCCTAATTTATTCGCTAAAATCACTTCAGAAGGCTCAAACTTGAATGTAATTTTATGAGAACCTGCTGGAACTTCGATAGTACGTAGCACATAATTACATTTATAAATAGGGGTTTCTTTATCATCGATAAATGCTTTCCAACCATAGGTATAATAGATTTCACTAAATACAGCTAATTGTTTTGAACTAGATGTACTCGTATATTCCATTTGGTCATTTTGCTTACGCACCAGCTTAATACTCGCTGCACTATCTTTTGCGTATATAGTATCCAATTTCCAATCTTGCTTTTCAACCACCGCTTGTGTTGCTGGCTTAAAGTTTGTGATTGTTTTCATGACTGCAGCAGCATCAGGTTGTACAGAAACACTTTGAACAAACCATGCATTACCAAGTGCATCAGGATTTGGAATGGTATCTTTATTAATATCTCCCTGAATAAAATACTTGGTGTTTAGCATATTAGCCGTTGGCATACTATTCGGAAAATTATACCATTGATTTTCTATAAGATCTTGATATATACTAAGTTTAGCTGGATGATAGCCTCCAACACTATGATGGAAATAAGAATTTAATGCACCAGAATTAAATGCCGCTTGAATACCACCACGTAAATCTAATACACGGTAATAAGTAGTGTCTTTTAATAAAGCCGCATCGGTAGGAGAAGGATTGAAATTAGCTTCCGCTTCGATGGCTTCAGAAAAATTAGATGCATTAAAATATTGTAAGTCTACTTTAAATAAATCAAATAATGCAACAAAGCCAATGGCAACAATAAAAATAACTTTTGAGATAAACTTTCTATAATATAAAAATATTGCTACAAATAAAACGGCTGCGAGTCCAAGTGACTTAAACAAGTCTGACGAAAACATGGCTTGTCTATCTGCAGCTAACCCGTCTACTAAGCTAGCTACTGGTGCTTCAAAAGCAGCTCGTTGGTTTGGTTCAGGTATTTGTTGTACTTGTTTAATTAAATCAGCTTCTGAGGTGCTTTTAAAATTTTGAGTGGCATAAAAATAGAAAGCAATTACAAAAAGTGCTCCAGTGATATATAATGCTGGTTTGATTTTCTGTAAGAATGATTCTTTATTGTCTTCAAATTTATTTGCAATTTCTTGTGCACTTAATATCGCCATCATACCTAGTAATAAAGTAGGAATCACCATAATCATACTAGGCGCTCTAAACTTATTATAAAAAGGTAAATGGTCTAACATAAAGACATTAAAACTTTCGAAGTATAAACCATAAGAAAGCAACAAGGAAAGAAGGATAGCTCCACCAATCCAAAAACGGTGCTTAATATTTTTATATCCAAAACCAATAAGTCCAATTAAGCCAAATAAGAATCCAATGTAAGGAGGGCCGGCAGTATAACCAATGCCACCCCAATAAAAACGGATATAACCTTGTAATTGCTCAGCAACTTGTTGTGGCATAGATTGTAAAGCTTCGATGGCTTTTGAACCTGCTGGATCAATATTATTAGGATCACTACCACCGCCATAAATATTAGGGAATAGGAGTGTTAATGGTTCTGGCTTAAGCATACTATAATCGAGTGCATAAGCTTTACTTAAACCCTCTGTAGATTTGGTTCCATCTGCTTTTGCAAGAACAGAACCGCCTCTAATGGAAGCTTTTCCATAGTTATAAGTGCTAAATAACATGGGGGCATTACTTAAAATACCTAGTAAGATAACAATGGCAGCACCAGCAAAACATTGCAGAATTGATTTGTAGGATTTTGCTTTAATCCAAATAACCAAATAATACAACGATAAAAATCCTGCTATAATAAAAGTATAATAGGCAATTTGAAGGTGGTTGCATCCAAATAGTTCGGTACTCGCAATGGCAAGTAAAATCAGTCCAATTAAAAATTTTCGTTCATACACGAGTATCAGTGAGCCAATAAAAAATGGCATATACGCTATAGCATGTAATTTGGTAATATGCCCAACGATAGCAATGATAGGATTGTAGGTAGCAAATCCATATCCCAGTGCGCCAACAATGCCTATGAGATAATGAACGCCAAGTACCTGCGATAAAAAGTAAAAGGCAAGGCAGGCCAAGAAAAAATAACCCATGGGTTCAGGAAGTCCCATTTGGAATATAGCGTCTAACTTACCTAATGAATAGGCAAAAGGTATGATGCCCGTAATTTGATAGGCTGGCATTCCAGCAAACATTCCATTTGTCCAATATGGGAGGGTACCAGTTGCTTCTTTACTTTTGAGTGCATCTTGCGCCATTCCTTTCCACTGCACCACATCTGATTGTTGTAACACTTTACCTTGTAAAATAGGTTTGCAATAAAGTGCGGCAACTATTAAAAATATACCAACTGCAATAAGATGCGGTATTATTGATTTCAGGTTCAACTGCTTCATGTATATGGATTTATCAGGTGTTACAAACCTAACAAAATTTTACTTTAAAATGTCCTTTCAATGCCTATAAATAAGCAACTTACACGTATTTTTAAGGTAATATTCAAATCATGACGAAATACCAATTTTATTCTAAAATTACATTTATTTGTAATATATTATTTTGTTATTGTTTGTATATTAGGTCTACCAAGATTGGAATTGTATCTGACAACTTGTTATTTTCATTTAGCTCAGTTGTCATTATTCTTGGATGGTTTATTGCCCCAGTTCTAACTACCATCGAAAACATTTACCTGTTTTGGTTGTTTTTACAAAAACAGCCTTCTGGTTTGCCTAGCTGGCGAATTGTTTTAACTGTTTTTTTTCTGATTACTCAAATTTTTGTTCATTTTATAATGCCTGCATGATTCATTCTATTTTAAAAGACAAGCCAACCAAATTATTTGTAAGTATTGCTGCCTTTTTTATTGCCAATGCACTGATTGCCGAATGTATTGGGGGTAAAATATTTTCACTTGAAAAAGTGTTTGGTATGACGCCTTCAAATTTTACCATTTTTGGACAATTTGGTTTAGCCTTCAATTTAACTTGCGGTGTTTTATTGTGGCCACTTGAATTTATTGTTACCGATATTGTTAACGAATATTACGGCCCTAAAGCAGTAAAGCGTATAAGCTATACGGCAGTGGTACTTATTATTTATGCATTTATCATGTTTTATGGAGCCATGCATGTAGCACCCGCCGATTTCTGGATTACTTCTAAACAAGCAGATGGTATTGATAATATGCAAACAGCATTTAGTGGCATATTTGGACAAGGTATGTGGATTATTTTGGGTAGCATTACGGCCTTTTTAGTAAGCCAACTCATTGATGTTACTGTTTTTCATAAAATAAAAAAGATGACAGGAGAGAAGTGGGTGTGGTTACGTGCAACTGGATCTACGGTGGTATCACAACTAGTGGATAGTTTTATTGTTTTGTTTATTGCCTTTAAAATTGGCAACGGCTGGACCTGGCAATTGGTACTTGCCATTTGTCTAGTAAATTATGCGTACAAATTTACAATGGCTATTGTACTAACTCCAATGATATATATTATCGAAAAGCAAATTGATAATTACCTAGGACATGACACCGCTCAAAAAATGAAACGTGCGGCGATGGGAATAGAAAATGAGTAACTGTTACAGTGCTTGCAATATTTTATTTATTACAATTTTATCGATAGGTAGGCTCATAGCTTCTTCAGATAAATCTTTAAGCGGAATCCATCTTGTGTGTTCGGCTTGTCCATTTTTATCCGCAATTTCTTCGGGTTTAAAATCAAAAGCAATTGACCTTGTTTGAAGTTGGCTTAAGCTAAAGGGCGAAACATAATAATAGATGGACAAAATTTGATCACCGGTTCTAAATGCAGATGGTTGATAAAAATCAGTGGTATAAATATGATCTCCAACTGTTACATCAAGTCCAGTTTCTTCTTTAAATTCACGTATTAGACAATCGCGTGTTCCTTCACCATATTCTAGACCTCCACCAGGTAATTTTGTAAAATAATCACCCCTGATAAATTCATCACTCACTAATAATCCATGAGTTGAATCTATTAATATTCCATAAATGCGAACTGTTATATGTGACATGTTAAAACCATTTCTTTTTCATAAAATACCAACTAATGATACCAGCAAGTGCTAAAGACAAACCAATTGGAATGTAAAATGAATAGGGGTGATGGGCCCCTGGTATATGGTCTACATTCATTCCATATAAACTTGCGACCATTACGGGAAGTGATAAAATAATGGTAATGGACGTTAATCGTTTCATTACATTATTAAGGTTATTGCTAATGATACTTGCAAAAGCATCCAGTGTACTGGTTAATATATTGGTGTAAATATTGGCCATTTCAAGGGCCTGACTGGTGTCTACAATTAAGTCATTTAAAAATTCACGTTCCTCTTCAGTTAAGCCTAAAAAGTTAGTACGTTCCAATTTCATCATTAGCATTTCATTGCTTTTTAATGCTGTAACAAAATATACTAGACTTTTTTGTATGCGCATTAGATTAAACAAATCAATATTACTATTGCTTTGGTACATGCTAGACTCATACTGATTGCGCCTTATATTAATTTCTTTTAAGCACTCCATAAAGTTTTGAACTACTTTTTCAAAAACTTTAAGAATCATCATATTTTTTTTATCTGGATGTCTTTTTTGAAAAGAATTTAAAAACTTATTGATGGCGCCATTATCAAAGGAATTAACTGTTATAATTTGTGTATGCGTTAAAATAATACAAATGGGAATGGTAATATAAAACGCGTCACTATCATTAAACGAATTATTTTCGGTGGGTGTTTTGATAACCACAAACTTTACATTATCCGCTATTTCGTAACGTGGCCGCTCATCAATGTCTAAAGAGTCCCTCAAGAATTCGATAGGGATATCTAATTTTTCACTTAGATCAATAAATTCCTCTTCCTTAAAAGGTGGAACTAGGTTCACCCATACACCCACTTCTGGATTGTCAATTTCTACCGTTTGACCATCTATATTTTTGAAATATTGAATCATACTGCCAACTTTTAAAATTATATAGTTATTTGACCTTCAAAGACAAATGATGCAGGGCCGCATAGCCAAACATCTGTAAAATGCTGCGCATCTATTTTATTGAATTTTATCAGAAGATGGCCACCCAGAGTTCTAATATTTGTTTCTTGTTTGCCAACACTATCTTTACTCATTGCTAATGCTGCTGCTGTTACACCTGTGCCACAGCTAAAGGTTTCGTTTTCTACACCACGTTCATAAGTTCGAACAAATAATTCGTTATCATTCAATTCTACAAAGTTTACATTGATTCCAATTTTGTTGTAAGTTTCATTATAGCGTATGATTTTACCATTTGCGTAAACATCAAAAGTGGCAAGTTGCGTAACATGTTTGATATAATGAGGTGATCCCGTATTTAAAACAGTAGCATCATTTTGATAGGAGACCTCGTTTACATCAATCATTTTTAAATGCACCCACCCATTAGCGTCAATAACAGCTTCATGTTCACCATCAGAAGCAATAAATGTATAGGTAGTTGGCTGTATCCCTTTATCAAATGCAAATTTTGTTAAACACCTGCCACCATTACCACACATGGTTCCTGGAGCACCATCGGCATTAAAATATACCATTTCAAAATCGTAGCTATCATGCTTGTTTAAAAGCATCAGACCATCTGCTCCAATTCCAAAATGTCTATCACACAATAAGGCAACTTGTTTATTAGATAATTGAATAATTCCTTCTCGATTATCGACAATCATAAAATCGTTTCCTGTACCTTGGTATTTATAAAAATGTAACAACATAATTAAAGTGTTGAAATTACTTCTAATGATTGTTTGATTAAATTTTCTACAGCGGCATTGCCATCTTTGCTAAAAGTTTTAGAAACTCTATTTGCGACAATGGCACTCAAGCTTAAGCATTGATGACCTTGTAATTTACCCAATCCATAAATGGCACTTGTTTCCATTTCAAAATTTGTTATTTTATGAGGGCCATAATTAAAGGTTGTTAATTGATCTATCAGTTCGGTGTACATCAGCGGTAAACGAAGCACCCTGCCTTGTGGACCATAAAATCCAGGACAAGTTACTGTTATTCCTTGATGATATCCTGTTACGAAATGTTTAAGTAATTTAACGCTAGCGCCTGTTATGTATGGACCAGAAAATGATGTATTGAGTGTTATTTGATCTTCAAAAGCTGTTAATATTTGAGCTTCTTCACCATTGTTTTCGTGTTTGTAGAAATGAAGTAAGTTATCAATTCCAAGTCCATGTGTACTAGCCACAAAACTATCTACAGGGATATCTGCTTGCAAAGAGCCAGAAGTACCAAGTCTAATAATTTGAAGGGTCGTTAACGTATTTTTTATGGTTCTTGTTTCAAAGTCAATATTAACAAGCGCATCTAGTTCGTTCATTACAATATCAATATTATCAGGACCAATACCTGTCGAAACCACAGAAATTCTTTTATTTCCAATAAAACCAGTATGGGTAACAAACTCCCGATGCTGGCTTTTGTGCTCTATATGATCAAAGTATTTACTTACCTCAGAAACCCTGTCTGGATCTCCAACCGTTAAAACAGTAGCTCCTAATTCATGGGGGCATAGGTTTAAATGATAAACTGCACCTCTATTATTGATGATAAGTTCACTTTCGGCGATTCTTTGCATTTGGGCATATTTTGGAACAAATTTCGGGTATTCAGATTTAGAATTTTGATTTTCCTTTCTTTGCTTTATTTTCGCAGTCCAATTATTGGTCCTGTGGCCGAGTGGCTAGGCAGAGCTCTGCAAAAGCTTCCACAGCGGTTCGAATCCGCTCGGGACCTCAAAACACTTTAAAATAGCTCCTTTTGGAGCTATTTTTTCTTATTTTTAACTGAATTTAGCCATGAAATACACACAAACTATTGGAATTATTGCTGCTTTGGTTGTGCTTATTTGTTCCTTTTTACCATGGAGTATTGTATTATCTCAGCAAATAACTATCTCAGGTTTTGAAACCAAAGGAACTAGGTTTGGTAAACCAGGGCTGTTTTTAAACTTTTTTACAATTTTATCTATCATATTATTTTTGATACCTGCCATTTGGGCTAAACGTACCAATATATTTATTGGTGCCATTGTATTCTCTTGGAGTATTAGAAATTATATTTTAGTTTCAACTTGTTTAATGGGAGAGTGTCCAGAAAAGCAACCCGCACTATATGCACTAGTTGTTGCAAGTGCAATTGTGATGCTCATGGCTTTACTTCCTAAATTAAATAGTACTAAAAAGTAACCATTGTCAAGTAGTACCGTAGCCATCGTAATTTTAAATTTTAATGGTAAAAAGCATCTAGAAGCTTTTTTGCCATCTGTAATGAATACGAGCTATGCTAATGCTACAATTATTATTGCAGACAATGGATCTACCGATGATTCTCTTACGTTTTTAGCAGCCAATTATCCGGACGTAACTTGTCTAAAAAGAAGTACCAACGAAGGTTTTGCGGGTGGTTATAATTGGGCGTTATCACTTATTGATGCCCATTATTATGTGCTCTTAAATTCTGACGTTGAAGTAACGCCTAATTGGCTAGAACCTATGGTAACACTACTTGATAGTGATTCTCATATTGCGGCATGTCAACCTAAAATACTTTCTTATTACAACAAAGATAGTTTTGAATATGCTGGCGCATCGGGAGGTTGGATTGATGTACTTGGCTATCCATTTTCGAGGGGAAGAATATTTGATGTTTGCGAAAAAGACGAGGGTCAATATAATCATTGTGAACCTATTTTTTGGGCAACTGGTGCTTCGTTGTTTATTAGGGCGAGTTGTTTTAAACAAGTAGGAGGGTTAGATGAAAGTTTTTTTGCCCATCAAGAAGAAATTGATCTTTGTTGGAGGCTTCAACGAGCTGGTTATGCTATTATGAGCTGTCCAAATTCGGTGGTATATCATGTGGGTGGAGGGACTCTTCCAAGAGGCGGTCGAAAAGTGTTTTTGAATTTCAGAAACAACCTTTTAATGCTAGGTAAAAACCTACCTATATCGGAACTCATTTGGAAAATTCCTATTCGGTTTTGTTTAGATGCGATATCGGCATGGAAAGGGGTGCTGCAAGGAGATTTTTCTTTCTTTAACGCCATTGTAAAAGCCCATTTATCAGTGATGTCTATTTGGACAAAACAGCTACTTAAAGGGGAGAGGAAAAGGAATTTGACGCCCAAAAAACCAATGATCTCTTTAACCGGTATGTTTAATCGCTCCATTATTTGGTGTTATTTCGTTAAAAAACAAACTAAATTTTCTGAAATTATTTTGTCAAAGAGGATGTAAATAATCATTGATACCTTATTTTTGCACTTCCAAAACACTACTATGTCTGAACAAACAAATAATATCCCGGAAAAAGATCTAGCCAATAACTGGGTATCTTCTTCTAAATTCTTATTTTATTTACACATTTTTTGCATTCTTGCTTTTGTTTTAGGTGGTTGTTACCGTTTATATGACCAACGTTATAAAGGTAAACCAGACGTTGAAGTGCAAGGAAGTAGCCAATACAAGCCTGAATACAAATAATTTTATTGGATTTTTCAATAAAAAATTTTGTCAGCAACTGCAGAATCCTATTTTTGCACTCCTATTTTAGTTCTTTACAATCAAGCGAAAGTAGCTCATTTGGTAGAGCACGACCTTGCCAAGGTCGGGGTGGCCGGTTCGAGCCCGGTCTTTCGCTCTAAATCCCGAGCATCGTTCGGGATTTTTTTTACACCATGCCCTGGTGGTGGAACTGGTAGACACGCAGGACTTAAAATCCTGTTCGCCGCAACGCGAGTGCGGGTTCGATTCCCGCCTGGGGCACTATCCCTTCGCCTACGCGAGGGGATTTTTTTTGCTATATTGTGGCTAGTAAATACGCCTAATGCCCATCATTTTATTTGATAATTTATTTAGACATCAGTTGTATCCATTTACGCATACAAGGGCTATTGGTTCTATTAGATCAGGTATTTTTACCCCACAAGAAAGATGGGAGAAAATAACAAGTGATCAAGTGCAAATTGATACCAACAAAACATTGCAACCTTTATATGGAACTCCACAAATCAATTCAAATACGCTGTGGATCGATGCGGCCCTCATTTTAGACAATTATTTAATTTCCCAAATTGTTGCCTTACATGCTGGTGAATGTATTTTTGATGCCACCGGTTTTATTGCTGGCATCGGTGCAACTAATAATATAAATGATTATGCTGCTACTACAAAGTTGGAGATTCAAAAAAGGTTCCAATATGCATCTGATTTAATCGCAATTAATGATGCGCAAATTAGATTTGATTTTGAATTAGCTACCACTGGTAAAACCTCCGCTCCAATACCTGATACATGTTCGGCGATCAATAAAGAACAAATTTTTATTGAAGAAAATACAACCCTTTTAAATTGCCAATTAAACGCAAGCACTGGGCCAATATATATTGCAAGTGGTGCAGAAATTCAGGAAGGTTCCTGTATTAGAGGTCCATTTTTTTTAGGAAAAGGTGCCTGTGTTAAAATGAATACAGTGGTGTATGGCGCTACTACTATAGGGCCTAAAAGTATCATAGGAGGCGAAGTAAAAAATAGTATCTTATTTGGATATTCTAATAAAGCGCATCATGGTTATTTAGGAGATTCGGTGATTGGTGAATGGTGCAATTTAGGTGCTGGCACTTCTAATAGCAATGTAAAAAATACAGGTGGAAATGTTGGTGTTTGGGATGAACAAACAAATACCACAAGATATGTTGGTAATAAAATGGGGGGTTGCATGGGCGACTATGTTAAAACGGCTATTAATACGAGCATTACAACCGGAGCAACTATTGGCGTGGGTGCCAATGTTTTTTGTGCAGGTCTTACCCCAAATGTAGTACCTCATTTTAGTTGGGGTACTGAAAATACTACCTATCAAATTGACAAACTCATAGATGACACAACCAATTGGAAAGCTTTCAAGAACGAACCCTTTACTGATATTGAAAAACAGATGATCCGAGCTATCTTTGAAATATTAACAAGCAACCTATCTTAAAATATAAGCAATAAAATAAGTCATCATGAGAAAGCAAATCGCAGCAGCCAATTGGAAAATGAATTTAACGCTCACCGAAGGGGAAGCATTATTAGATGCCATTAGCGCAAAGCCACATAGTTTGGCCCCTAACCAAGAAGCTATTTTTGCGGTTCCATTTCCTTACATTTCAATGGCCCAAGCAAAAGTAGGTGCCAAAACAAATGTTTATGTGGCCGCACAAAACTGTTCCAATAAATTATCTGGTGCCTATACAGGTGAAGTCTCTGTTACAATGCTTCAAAGCATGTGTGTTAAATATGTAGTGATTGGACATTCAGAAAGAAGAGAATATTTCAATGAAAGCAATGAGTTGTTGGCTCAAAAAGTTGATACCTGTTTAGAAAATCAAACGACCCCCATTTTTTGTTGCGGGGAGCCTCTTGTTATCAGAGAAGCGGGTACTCAAAATGATTATGTAGCTGGGCAATTGACTGAATCATTATTTCATTTGCCAGAAGCGTCTATATCAAAGCTTGTTATCGCTTACGAACCCATTTGGGCGATAGGCACTGGCAAAACCGCTAGTAGCGAGCAAGCACAAGAAATGCATGCTTTTATTAGAAGTCATATTGCGAGCAAATATGGTGCTTCAGTAGCTGATTCGATTTCTATTTTATATGGAGGAAGCGTTAAAAGTGCCAATGCCGTTGAAATTTTTGGCCAACCAGATGTTGATGGTGGTTTAGTAGGTGGTGCATCCCTTATTGCGGACGAATTTGTAGCCATTATTAATGCACTAAAAAAGTAGTTTTAAGCTTATCTTTGCACACTTATGAAGCAACTACGTAATTTTTGCATTATTGCACATATTGACCATGGTAAATCTACCTTGGCCGACCGTTTATTGGAGCATACCAAAACAATTGGTGAAAGGGACATGATGAACCAAGTTTTGGATGACATGGACTTGGAACGCGAAAAGGGTATTACCATTAAAAGTCACGCCATACAGGTTAGCTACATGTACAAGGGTACAGAATACATTTTAAACCTGATTGATACACCTGGCCACGTAGATTTTAGTTACGAAGTAAGCAGAGCGTTAGCCGCTTGTGAGGGTGCTTTATTATTAGTTGATGCATCCCAAGGCATTCAGGCACAAACCATTTCAAATTTATATTTAGCCATTGATAATAATTTAGAAATCATTCCTGTCATCAATAAAATTGATATGGATGGTGCTAAAATTCCGGAAGTAACGGATCAAATTGTTGATTTAATTGGTTGTAAAGCAGAAGATATTTTATTAGCGAGTGGAAAATCAGGCATTGGTATCGAAGAAATTTTAGAAGCCATTGTTGAGCGAATTCCTGCGCCAACTGGAGATACCGAAGCACCACTACAAGCACTTATTTTTGATAGTGTATTTAATAGTTTTAGAGGCATTATCGTTTATTACCGCATCATGAATGGGGTACTTAAAAAAGGCGATAAAATTCAATTTGTTGCCTCAGGTAACGATTATTTTGCCGATGAAGTGGGCGTTTTAAAATTAAGCATGACTCCAAAGCCCGAAGTTAGGGCAGGAGATGTAGGTTATATTATTACAGGGATTAAAAATGCGAAAGAAGTTAAAGTGGGTGACACGATAACACTTGCCAACAATCCTGGAAAAATGATCAATGGTTTTGAAGAGGTTAAGCCCATGGTATTTGCGGGTATATTTCCTGTAAATACCGATGCGTTTGAAGAACTTCGTGATTGTATGGATAAGCTTCAATTAAATGACGCTTCTTTAACTTTTGAGCTAGAAACTTCACAAGCATTAGGATTTGGTTTTAGATGCGGATTTTTAGGCCTCTTACACATGGAAATTATCCAAGAGCGACTAGAAAGAGAATTTAACCAAACGGTAATTACTACTGTTCCCAACGTAGGATTTATTGCTTACACCACTAGAAACGAAAAAATCATGGTTAACAATCCAACAGAAATGCCGGATCCTGTTAAAATTGATCGAATCGAAGAACCTTTTATTCGTGCACAAATTATTACCCTTCCCGATTATATAGGAAATATCATGACACTTTGCTTAGGCAAAAGAGGAATGCTTATTAACCAAAGTTATTTGACACCTACTCGTGTAGAACTCATTTTTGAAATGCCATTAACTGAAATCGTATTTGATTTCTATGACAAACTAAAAAGCTCTACAAGAGGTTATGCTTCTTTTGATTATAACCCAATTGGCTACCGTGATGCAGACATCGTAAAAATGGACATCTTACTTAACAATGAAAAAGTTGATGCATTAAGTGCCCTTATTCATAGAGGAAGAGCCACAGATTTTGGCAGAAGATTGTGTGAGAAATTAAAAGAACTGTTACCTAAACAACAATTCCAAATTGCGATACAAGCAGCCATTGGTGCTAAAGTAATTGCGAGAGAAAACATCAGTGCCATGCGTAAAGACGTTACTGCAAAATGTTATGGTGGTGACATTAGCCGTAAACGTAAACTACTAGAAAAGCAAAAAGAAGGTAAAAAGCGTATGCGTCAAATTGGAAACGTAGAAGTTCCCCAAGAAGCATTTTTAGCCGTACTTAAATTAGACTAATTCTTTTTTTTAATGGTTTGATCTGGGTTAACACGCGGATCAGGATCTAATTCTTTAATTCTAGGGAGGTGTATCCATTTGCCTTTATCCCATTTAAATCCTTCATAGGTTCCGTAAGGGACGAGTGTTTCTTTTTTTTCTGGGTTATTTTCTTCACTAATAAGACTCGCAAAAATGATAAGGTCTAGATCAGGATCATAATTCATTTTAACGATAGACTCCTTCTTGTATTCGATTACAAACCGAGCGGTTGGTTGTTTTGGCTTAAATTCATCATTTTTATACACGAAATAATTGCCACCAAATACAGGCTTGTTATCGTTATCAAAATGCATAACATCCATCCATTTTTTGTGGGTTACTGCATTGTTGCCATCTAAACCTAATAAGGTGTAGTAGGTTTTATTATTATGCTTTTTAGGAATAATTTTATAATAAATAGCACCAATCCAGTGTTTAGCATCTCTAATAGAATCATTGGGGGCGTCTGTAAATTCGGAACAATCAAATAAAGGAATGAGTTGCAAACTTCCATCTTTGGTATTCATTTGAATGGCACCTTTTTGACGATAACTTTTTTCGTCTTCAGATAAAAGTTGCCAAGTAAATATTTTAAAGGCACTGTCAGGTGAAAATAGGGTAGAAACGGTTATTAATGAATCAAACTTATGGTTAAATGAATAGGGTGTTTTTAATGCTCTAACAAGTCCTTTGGTAAAGAGGCTATCTGCCGAAACTCTTTCTGTATAGTTTTCTCCATTAACGATAGTAAAGGCCGTATTTTTAATTTGATCTTCTAATTGCGATATAGATTGCGCAGCTAATTGATTACAAATAAAAAATAATACAAAAAGAATCTTTTTCATCATTGTTATTATAGTGCGTTTGCAAATTCAATTAATGAGTTAAATCTGTAGTCGATATTTGAATGCGGAAATGCAATTTCTGGATGTGTTGTAGCTAAAAAAACACTATGCATACCTGCGTTACGTGCAAAGCCCATATCACTTAAACGGTTCCCCACCATAATGCATTTCGAAAAATCAATTTCTGGAAATTGTTGTTGTGCCTGATAAGCCATGCCACATTGTGGTTTACGATTTGGTGCATCATCTTCCATATCTGAACAATAATAGATGGCGTCTATTTGACCCCCACCAAGTTCAATTTGCAATTGTAAAGAAGCGTGAATTGCATCTAAATCTTGCGCTGTCATAAGTCCTTTACCAATCCCTTTTTGATTGGTAACTATGATGATTTTTGAAAATAGGGTTGCAAAAATGCGCATCGCATCTACTACACCATCATAGAGTTTTAATTCAGACACATTTCTGATATAGTCTAAATGCTTTTCGTGATTTAATACACCATCTCGGTCTAAAAAAAGTGTCCACGAAGGATCAATATTTTCTAAAATATCCATTAGGCAAATAGTTGAGCTTCTACCAATTCACAAATAATATGACCAATTAAAATATGACTTTCTTGAATCCTAGGTGTATTGGAGCTAGGAACATTAAGGAGCACATCTGATATTTCACTCATTTTACCACCCAAAGCACCTGTAAATCCAATGGTTACGATACCCATTGACTTCGCCATTTCAAAGGCTTTTACAATGTTACCAGAATTGCCGGAAGTGCTAATGCCAACAAGTACATCCCCTTTGTACATGGTACCTTCCACGAGTCTACTATAAATTTCATCATAACTATAATCGTTGGCTACAGCAGTTACATAAGAACTATTGCAGTGAAGCGCATCGGAGGGAAGGGCTTTGCGGTTTTTGTAAAAACGTCCAGAAAACTCTGCTGCTAAATGTTGTGCATCGGCAGCACTTCCACCATTGCCACAAAACTGAACTTTAAAGCCGTTTTTAAATGCACTTGCAACAAGCGTTACAGCGGTATTAATTTTTTCCAAGAAAGCAGGATCAGACAGATACTGTTGTTTTACAGCAATCGAGCTTTCAATAATGGATTTTATTTTTTGTGTAGACATATTTTATGATATTAAATCCCAAATTTGATGGGTTAATTGATTCCAATTGTATTTCTTTTTTTCTATTTCAATGGCGGGAATAAAATGAGTTTCACCTAACGCATATAGTTTTTCTATTCCTTCTGCAATTGAAACATAATCAGGCTCTGTTACAACACCAACAATATTATTGGGTACCATAGCAGCTAAGGCGCCAACGTTTGTAACCAGCATAGGTTTGTTAAAATGAAAGCAAAGCGGCGTAATGCCAGATTGAGTGGCATGCTTGTAAGGTTGTATTACAAAATCAGTGGCGCAAAAATAGTTGCGTACATCACTATCTGCTATGAAATCACTTTTTACAATTACATCATTGATTAAATCCTGTTCTTCGATGAGTTGTAAGTAGGGTTCTTTTTTATCGTAAAATTCTCCAGCTATAATTAGGGTAGGAATAATTTTTCCTTGTTTCTTTAAGTAGCCCAAAGCCTGTAACAATAAATCAAGTCCTTTATAGGCTCTTACAAAACCGAAAAATAAAATGATAGGATCAAAAGAGTCTACTGCTAAATTTTTCCTTGCTTCTAATTTTGAAATGGGTTCGCCAAAATTATCATACAGCGGATGAACCACAGTAGCAGATGGTTTTTGTGTAAATAGTGTAAGATCCTTTTGAACCTTTTCACTTAGTGTTACAAATGCATCCACTTGTCCTACAAAATATTGGGTAAATAATGTATCCAAAGGACGTTTCTCGTGTGGAATAACGTTGTCTGCAATACAAACCACCTTTGAAACTTTGTTTTTTCTTATAATGGATGAGATGGTACCTAAGCATGGCCCCATAAATGGAATCCAATATCTAACCACCACTAAATCAGGTACCATTTTTTTTATTTCTTTTCCGATGCGTACCCAATTAAATGGGTTTACCGAATTGACAACGGCCTTGATGGTTAAATGCCTGGGCTTTGGTTCTGTTGCATACTGGCTTTTACCTGGAAATAAAAAGGAGGGGTATTGTAAAGAAAAAGTATAGATAATTACTTCATGACCTTCATCCATAAATTGCTTGGCCAATCGTTCATTAAAAGTAGCAATGCCTCCGCCCCTTAATGGCCAAGCGGATCCTATAATGACTACCTTTTTTTTCATAACAATAAATTATGAACTATTTATCTAAACCAATCTTTGAAGCAATCAAATACACGTTTCTTTCTGTAGCATTACGTGCCACTAATTCGGCAACAAATCCTGTCAAAAAGAGCTGCATACCAATTACCATAGTTGTAAGGGCAATATAAAATGCAGGACGATTGGTTAAAGAAAAATCTTGGCTTGCAAATTTTGCAACTACTAAATAGATACTAGCACTAAAGCCTATTAAAAAAAATAAAGTACCCAGTAGGCCAAAAAACTGCATGGGGCGTTTGCCAAATTTATTTAAGAACAAAATAGTGGCTAAATCTAAGAATCCATTTACAAAACGCTGCCATCCAAATTTAGTAACACCATATTTTCTAGCACGGTGTTCAACTACTTTTTCGCCTATTTTTTTATACCCGCTGCCTTTTGCCAAAATAGGTATATATCGGTGCATTTCACCGTATACTTCAATACTCTTTACCACTTTGTTTTTGTATGCTTTTAGGCCACAATTAAAGTCGTTGAGTTGGATGCCAGAACTTTTACGTGCAACTGCGTTAAATAATTTAGAGGGAATATTTTTAGTAAATGTATTATCAAACCTCTTTTTCTTCCAGCCACTTACAAGGTCAAACCCACCATGTAAAATCATGTCACTTAAAGCTGGAATTTCATCGGGGGAGTCTTGCATATCTGCATCCATGGTAATTACAACCTCGCCTTGAGCAGCTTTAAAACCTTCGTTTAAGGCTGCAGACTTACCATAGTTGCGTTGAAATTGAATCCCTTTAAATGCATTGTTAGTAGCGCTTATTTGTGTAATAACATCCCAGCTATTATCCGTACTACCATCATCTATGAGTATTACCTCATACGATAATTGTTCTTGATCCATTACACGCGTAATCCAACTACACAATTCTGGCAGGGATTCATCTTCATTAAAAAGTGGTATAACTACAGATAATTGCATGTGATTATATTAGATTTGATCTGGAACTTCTTCGTTTTTCTTTACAATAATTGAAAGAACGAGTGACTTTATAAAACCAAATACGATGGCTAACCCAAGACCTAGAAACACTTGCTTAAATGAAGTGACTTTTGGCTCAGCTTGCATTTTTTTAATGGTTTCCTCAATTTGCGCTTCTGAAGCTCCAAATTTTTCCATCATTTGCATTGTTTTGGCTATCGCTATTTCTATCACTTTTGCAGTCATCTCTGGATCCACAAGCGCATACAATACATAAGTACCAACTGCTTCAATGAGTGCAAAAATAACATAGGCAACAAAAGTAAATTGAAGGGCTTCTTTAAAAGAATATAATCCACCATTATCTTTTCGTAGTTTAAAACCTACTATCAACAAAATGATAAAGAGGTAAGGAATAAAAGTGGTAACACCAGTAACAGCAACAAAATTTTCTACAGATCCTACCGCCCATAAACCAAATAAAAGTGCTAAAAAAATAAGGCCCCCCACGATTCCATAAGTTACGCCTTGTTTAATATTGTTATTTTCCATGTGAAGTAGTTGAAAATTATTTGTGTTAAAAATTATTGCGTTAATTGATTGTTATGAATAGTAGCCATTACTTTTCCTGTAAGTGGTTGATTCATAAATGCGGAATTACTTGACTTACTCTTATTTTTTTCTGGTGTGAGGGTAGTGGTTTCTGTTCGATTAAATATCGTTAGTTCTGCGGCCTGTCCTTCTTCGATTGAAACGCCCGGTAATCCAAATATTTGTCTCGCATTAACACTCAGTAAATTTGAAATTTGGTCTGGCTTTAAACCTGGTACTGTTTGCTCAAGTGCAGCATAGGTTGTTTGTAATCCTATATTACCAAATTCGGCATATTCAAACTCACAAACCTTATGGTCCCAATCATGAGGAGCATGGTGAGAAGCAATACAATCTATAGTACCATCCACAACTGCAGCTCTAAGCGCATCTCTATCTGCTTTTGTTCTTACCGGAGGAATTACTTTTAAATTGGTGTTGTAGGTGGTCATATCTTCATCACAGAAAAATAGATGCGTTGGCGTTACACTGCAACTAATAGCCAATCCTTCTTTTTTTGCAGCCCTAATAAGATCTACTGTTGTTGCTGAAGAAACACCAGTTATATGTAATTTGGAATTAGTGTACCTCAATAAATCAATATCTCGTTTTACCATTAGTTCTTCAGCAACTGCTGGTAGTCCGGGCAAGCCCATTTGTGTTGAAATAATACCTTCATGCATTAGGCCGTTTGCTGCAATGGTTTTATCAATTGGTATTTGTATTAAAACCCCATCAAAAGCCTTCACGTATTGTAGTGCTTTTAAAAAAACACCTGGAGATTGAACAGGATGCATACCGTCTGAAAATGCAACGGCATTGGACGCGCGCATGTCGTACATTTCTGCTAGTGATTGTCCTTCCATTTTTTTAGTAATCGCACCAATTGGGTGAAGTGTTACATTTGAATGGTTACCTGCTGCATAAATATAAGCGACCTGTGCTTTATTGTCTGTTACTGGTTTTGTGTCACCCATTACAAGCACCCTCGTATATCCACCTGCTGCTGCAGCGGCAATACCCGATTGTAAGGTTTCTTTAAATTCGAAGCCAGGGTCACAAAAATTTGAGAAAACATCTACCCATCCACTAGATACAAATGAACCTTTACAATCGATGGCTTGATCTGCTTTTTTTGAACTATTTGATTCAATTGAAACGATAACACCGTTCTCAATAAAAATATCCGTTGTTAAACCATTGTGTTTTGATTGAGGATCGGCAATTGTGACTTGCTTGAGGAGGATCGTCATGGGCTGATTGGAAATTTAATGCAATATAACCTGAATTTTTGTCTTTGACCCTATATTTGAAGCGTTTTAAGGGAGTTTTATACTCATTTTCGGGACGTAGGTACCGACCATAAAAAAGGTCACTCTTTGAAGAATGACCTTTTTTTATAGCTTAGCGTAAATTTTAGAATCTTTCTAATTTAGAAAAGAAGAAATCTCCCTCAATTGCTGCGTTTTCGTTGCTATCACTTCCATGAACCGCATTTTCACCAATAGAGGCGGCAAAATTCTTGCGAATAGTACCTTCTTCAGCTTGAGCTGGGTTGGTTGCGCCAATCAATTTTCTAAAATCTTCTACTGCGTTGTCTTTTTCTAAGATTGCTGCAACAATTGGGCCTCTGCTCATAAATGCTACTAATTCACCAAAAAAAGGTCTTTCTCTATGGATATCATAGAATAAACCAGCTTGTTCTGTGGTTAATTTAGTCCATTTCATAGCTTTTACGGTAAAACCTGCTTTGATAATTTGGTCTAAAATAGCGCCTGTGTAACCTTTACTGGTTGCATCAGGCTTAATCATTGTAAATGTTCTGTTACTCATAGTTTTAGGTATAATTCGGGGGCAAATTTACAAATAAACTACCCTTTTTAATCTTATTGGACATTAATTTTTGTTAAACATGCTCAAATTGATTTGACAAAACAGGCTAGATGCTGCATTTTTGCTTGAATATGCAACCGATTGAACAGTTTTTCCCTTTTTTGAATTCACCTAGCAAGGTTATTATAACCATGCACCAGAAACCAGATGGTGATGCCATGGGGTCTACGCTTGGGTTGTATCATTTTTTAAAGGCGCTTGGACATAATGCTGTTGTAATTTCTCCCACCAATTGGGCCGATTTTTTAGATTGGATGCCTGGCATTGATACTGTTATTGATTTTGAAAAAAAGAAAGAGGTCGCATTAAAACTCATTTCTGATGCAGATTATCTTTTTTGCCTAGATTTTAATACGCTCAGCAGAACCAAAAATATGGAGCAACCTTTGGCTGATGCAAAAGGAGCTAGAATATTAATTGATCACCATCAACAACCTCAAACTGAAGTTTTTGCTTTCGGTGTTAGTGACACAACCAAAAGCTCTACCTGTGAAATGGTCTACGACTTAATTATGGAATCTAGCCATGGAGCTCATATTTCTTTGGATGTTGCTACTTGTTTGTATACCGGTTTAATGACGGATACAGGATCATTTAGATTTCCGGCAACAACGGCATCAGTGCACCGTATGATTGCACATCTAAAAGATTTAGGACTTGATCATACCGTTGTACACAGTCATATTTTTGATAATTCATTAGAAAATAGACTTAGGTTTATTGGCTATGCGTTACTTAACAGAATGGAAGTGCTCTACGAATGTAACACTGCAATTATGCATATTACAAAGCAAGATTTACAACGCTTTGATATTAAAACCGGTGATACAGAAGGAATGGTTAATTACCTATTAGGTATCAAGGGCATGAAGCTTGGGGCCATTGTAATTGACCGTGATGAAGAGCGTAAGTGGAGCTTTAGAAGCAAAGGTGCATTTGACGTAAACGCCTTTGCTAGAAAGCATTTTGAAGGTGGTGGGCACGTCAATGCAGCAGGTGGAAGAAGTGATGAAAATATTGAAACAACTTTACATACTTTTAAAGAGGTCTTAAAAGACTATTATAATCAACTACAATGAAAATGATCAAATCAACACTATCGCTTTTAGCAGCGGTTATCATTTTTGCGAGCTGTAATCAGTTCCAAAAATCACCTTCAGGTATGCCTTACAAAATTACAAAAGGCAACAGTAAAGAACTTTTAAAACATGGTCAGTTTGTTAAATTGAACATCGAATACAAGTTAAAATCCAAAGACACTGTCTTAAATACATCATATGGTCATATCCCTATGTATTTTTATTTAGATTCTGCTCGTTTAGGTAAGTACACATTTACAGAAGTAATTACAAAGTGTGCGCCTGGCGATAAAATGGAATTTTCATTGAGCATTGATTCCCTTAAAAAAATGGGTATGATTGAATTCAATGAAGTATTTAAAACAGGCGATTTCATCAACGGTAAATTAGAAGTAATTGCTGCATTTGCTAAAGAAGATTTAGTAAAAGCAGATTACGAAAAAGAAGTTGAAAAAGAAAAAGGAACAGAAATTGCTGCAGTAAAAAAATATGCTGAAAGCAAAAATATGAAAACCGTTTCTACTAAAAGCGGTGCGCTTGTAGAAATAACAAACCCTGGTGTAGGTCAAAAAGCTGATTCTGGATACCAAGTTTCTGTTATGTACAGAGGATATTTTGCAGATAAAGACGGAAAAGAATTTGATGCGAATATGGGTAAAGCAGCTCCAGACAATAAACCAATTGATGTTGTTATTGGACAACATGGTGTAATTCCAGGTTGGGAAGAAGGTTTAACTTTCTTTGCTAAAGGTGGTAAAGGACGTATTGTTGTTCCATCATTTTTAGGTTATGGCCCACAAGGTCGTCCTCCAGTTATTGCTCCATTTGCAAACCTATGTTTCGATGTAGAAATCGTTGACGTAAAATTAGCGCCTCCACCACCACCACCAGCTCCAGGAGCAGGTATGCCAGGTGGCCCAGGTCAATAATTTAATAAGATATTATAGAAGCCTCAACAGAAATGTTGGGGCTTTTTTATTGTAAATAACAGCAAAGTGTAACTACTTCGTTTGCTTCTTTTACATCGTGAACCCTTAATATGGAGGCGCCATGTAATAGGGCAGCAGTATGTAATACGGTTGTTCCGTTGAGCGCATCGGCAGCAGTAATGCCTAGTGTTTTATAAATGGTAGATTTTCTGGAAACACCTATTAACAGTGGCTTTTGATAGTTAGTAAGTGCAGATAAATTTGAAATCAATTCAAAATTTTGAGTTGAGGATTTACTAAATCCAAAACCCGGATCGAGGATGAGTTGTTGTATACCAGCTTCCTTTGCAGTAGCACATGTTTTTGTAAAAAAATCATGCAACACCGGCATAATACTTGACTCGTTTTTTACGGTATGCATCTCACCTTTACTTTCATTTACATGCATTACAACGTATGGAACATCAAGCGATGCGATAGTAGTAAACATAGCAGCGTCATATTGGCCTCCACTGATATCATTAATGATATGTGCACCCGCTTTTACTACCTGGTTAGCTACTTCGCTAAAGTAGGTGTCTACCGAAATAAATAAATCAGGGAACTGTTTTAACACTGCTTCAATAACGGTACCAATTCTATCCAGTTCCTCGTTTGCAGAAATGGCATTGGCTCCAGGTCTGGTACTTTGACCTCCTATATCAATAATTGAAGCGCCTTCTACCTGCATTTTACCTACTCGGTCAATAGCTTCGGAAACAGCAGTAACCCGGCTCTTTTGGTAAAAAGAATCGGGTGTGATATTCAAAATCCCCATAATAAGGGGTTTTGTGCTAATGAGGGTTTTTCCTTGGCTATTTAGTGTCAACATTCTGATGTTTCAATTATATTGCATCCGCTTCAAAGATATTACCAAAGGATCAAAATAAGACCGATAAAATGAGCAGTACCAATCAGGCATATGATGCGGCTATTTTAGCTTGTAGAGACATATTTATTAAAAAAACAAAAGACTACGGAACTGCTTGGCGCGTTTTACGCACCATTTCTGTGGTGGATCAAATATTTATTAAGGCCCTTCGCATTAGAACCATCCAAGATTTGCAAACCCAAAAAGTAGGAGATGATATCAATTCTGAATTTAAGGGGATTGTCAATTATGCGGTTATTGGTCTTATACAATTGGCGGTAGGTAATCCTCAAGTTGAAGAATTGCCTGTTGATCAGGTTGAAAAATTATATCTTCAATATGTAGATTTTGCGCGTCAAACCATGCTTGATAAAAACCATGATTATGGGGAAGCTTGGCGTGATATGAGTCAAGAAAGTTTTGCCGATTTAATACTCATGAAACTTATGCGTATTAAACAAATTTTAGGAAACGACGGCAAAACGCTGATCAGTGAAGGCATCGACGCCAACTATGTAGACATTTTAAATTACTCCGTTTTTGCACTTATCTTAATTTCCGAAGGAAAACATTAAAATCCCCAGCATGAAAAAATTAAACACACCCATTAGAATATTTGTAGGATTGTTGTTTATATTTTCTGGACTTATTAAAGCCAATGATCCGCACGGATTAAGCTATAAAATGCAGGAGTTTTTTGAAGTCTGGGGTTTTGACTTCTTAAACCCATTGAGCTTGTTTTCTTCACTTGGCATGAATGTACTAGAAGTATTTGCCGGTATTGCCATTATTGTAAATTGGCAAACCAAAAAAATTACATGGCTTTTATTTATTCTCATACTATTTTTCACCTTCCTAACAGGGTATGCTTTATTTTCTGGTAAAATTAAAACCTGTGGATGTTTTGGTGATTGCTTGCCGCTTACCCCAGCTATGTCATTTACCAAAGACATCATATTAGGTGTTCTTATTGTTATTTTATTAGCCACTAATTCTGGTAAAGCCAATAAAGGCATTTTTGGTAAAATTGTTTTGTATACCGTAACGCTTGGTACTGCTGCTTTTCAATGGTATGTTCTTAGTTACCTACCAATAGTAGATTGTTTGCCATTTAAAAAAGGCAATGATATTGTAGAACAAATGAAAGTACCTGTAGGCGCTATTCCGGATAGTACGTCGATTGAATTTATGTATACCAAAAACGGAAAAGAAGTTCGTTTTGATCAAGTAAATTTCCCAACCGATTTTGATAGTACTTATGTCTATGTTGATAGAAAAGACAAAGTAGTTAAAAAAGGGAATGGCCTAGTTGCTAAAATTGTAGATTTTAATTTAACAACTAAATCAGGTACTGATACCACGGCTGCTTTATTTTCAAATTCAAAACAGTATGTACTTGTTTTTGCAAAAGAAATGAATGGTGCAGAAAGCTGGAAAAATGAGTTTCAAACAATTTATAAAAAGTTACAGGCTCAAAATATTGATGTCATACTTGTTACACCAGAAGCAGAAAGAGCTGCTTCTATATTTGGCAATATTAATATTGTAACATCCGATGCCACCGTCATTAAAACAGCAGCGCGAGTTATTCCAACTTATTTTTTAATGCAACATGCAGTTATTAAAGAAAAAGTAGCAGCGCCATGTATTGACAAATTATTTACCACAATTAATAGTAAGTAATGATTCGTTTCATTACCAAAAAACTAGGGTATGGACTTCTCGTATTAATAGGGGTAGTGGTGGTCGTGTTTTTTTTGTTTCAAGGTTTTGGAGATCCTGCTCGTTTGGTACTGGGTCAAAGTGGCGATAGTGCCACCATTAGTAATATCAAAAAAGAATTGGCACTAGACCAGCCAAAATCCAAACAGTTTTTATTATACCTAAACGATGTGTCGCCTATTGGACTTTATAGCGCATCCGAGATTGAATCTAAAAAATTAAGGGGTTATTTTATCCCTGTAGGTGAAAAGCAACTAGGGGTTAAATTCCCATACCTACGAAGGTCGTATCAGAGTAAAAAACAAGTCAGTGAAATACTCATGGAAGCCATACCGGGCACATTACTCCTTGCTTTTGCTGCGATGTTTGTAGCTACGGTGTTTGGGATATTATTAGGGATGTTAGCGGCCATTAAAAAAAATACCTGGATGGATAGCAGTGCCGTTTTTAGTAGTGTACTTGGTATATCAGCACCTTCCTTTTTTATGGGTATTATCATTGCGTATTTTTTTGGATTTGTTTTAACAAAGTATACCGGCCTTCAAATGACGGGTAGTTTATTTAATATCGACCCATATGCAGGCAAAACACTTGAATTAAAAAACTTAATCTTACCAGCACTTACACTTGGATTAAGACCCATGGCCATTATAACGCAACTTACCAGAAGCGCAATGCTCGATGTGTTAGACCAAGATTATATTAGAACCGCAAAAGCAAAAGGACTCTCAAATAGTAGCATCTATTTTGTGCATGCTTTACCCAATGCTTTAAACCCCGTAATTACTGCAGTAACCGGATGGTTTGCCGAACTATTAGCCGGCGCCTTTTTTGTAGAATATATTTTTGGTTGGAAGGGTATCGGAAAAGTTACCGTGGATGCATTAGAAAAATTAGACTTTCCAGTTGTAATGGGCAGTGTACTAGTAACGGCCACTTTTTTTATGCTGGTAAATATCTTGGCAGATATTTTATATGTAGTGGTAGACCCTCGGGTAAAACTTACTGAATAATAACTTCTGAAATAATTTTTTCGCCAAATGCTTCATTGACCCTTTCGATGATTTGATTTTTCTGGTACATCAATTCATTTTTAAGTGGCCCAACACTTGTAGTGATAAAAAGCTTTTGGTTCACGATTTGAATTTTGTCGGTGTATTGCGCAATGGTTTTACCCATTAACTTTTCCCAAATTTCTTCGATCTGAATAGCACGCACACCATTTTTTAAATGACTGCGTTGTAAAAATTTATGAATGGCTTCGCCAATAGAATATTCAGACATACTACAAAGGTAAGAGTTCAATCATTTGGAAAGGTGTATTAATTGCATGTAACTGCTGTTCAAGCCTTTGCGGATGGGTATCAGAGATAAAAACCTGGCCATCAGAAGCAGTACATACCCATTGTAATAATTCATACATACGGCTTTCATCTAGTTTTTCAAATAAATCATCTAACAGTAAAATAGGAGTGAAGCCATTTTTTGTTTTTAGTACTTCCCATTCTGCTAATTTTAGCGCAAAGAGTAAACTTTTGCGTTGCCCTTGAGATGCTTCGTTTTTAAAAGGAGTTTCATCCATGGTAAAAACTAGGTCGTCGCGGTGAATACCTTTTGTGGTTCGTTGCAAGGTGCAATCTTTTTGAAAATTTTGAGCAAGTAACACATCAAAGGGCATGGTTTGTAGAGGGCTTTCATATACCAAATTGATATGATCATCAGTAGCTGCAATTCTTTTATACACGTTTGATACGAGTGGAAAAAAGTCTTTTAAAAATTCGGTTCTTTTTTCAAAAATATATTGACCATTACTTATAAGCTGGTTATTGAGTACTTCTAATAGTGTCGTATCTATTGGGCCATTGTCATTTAATTTCAACAAACTATTACGTTGTTGCAACACTTTATTGTACGCAATTAAATGTTGTAAATAGGGTGCGTCTATTTGTGAAAGTAAAGTGTCTAGGTATTTTCTTCTAGCTTCACTAGGGCCAATCATTAGCTCAATGTCATCGGGCGCAATCATGACTGTAGGATAGCGGCCAATATGATCCGAAAACTTTTTGTATTGTTCATCATTAACCAGGAGCTCCTTTTTATTATTTTCTCTTACAATACAAACTACTTTATGTGGCTTTCCAGCAATCGCATAATTGCCTTCTACACGTAGACCTTCAGTACCCCTTAAAACATTTTGAGCATCGGGGCGCGAAAAGTAACTCTTGGTAAGACTCAAATAGTAGATGCTATCTAATAAGTTGGTTTTGCCCGTTCCATTTTTGCCACAAATACCTACAATACGCTCCGTAAAAACAAAATCTCGGCGGGCGTAATTGCGAAACTGGGTCAGTGATAAATGGTTAAGTTGGAACATCTTAGCAAATTAAAGCACTAGTTTTCAAATTATAGACACATTGTTTGGGGTAAACCAATTAATTTTATAAAAAAAACGGTTGAAAACGATATTATCTGAAGCCCAGCTCGCATTAACTGTAAAAAGGCTGGCACATCAAATTTTAGAAAACAACCTTCAATTAGCTGATACGGTGCTCATTGGACTACAACCGCGTGGCATTTATTTAAGTGACCGTATTGTGCACGAGCTCATGCAGTTATTGCCTCCCAGTCAAATCGAATACGGAAAACTGGACATCACTTTTTATAGAGACGACGTGCGCAAGAGCCTTCATATTGCCAATGAAACGGATATCCCTTTTAGTATCGAAAACAAAAAAGTGGTTTTAATTGACGACGTTTTATATACCGGCCGCACCATTAGAGCTGCCCTAGACGCCTTATTGGCTTTTGGTAGACCTTCAAAAGTGTCTTTGTGTGTGCTAATTGATCGAAGATTTAGCAGAGAACTGCCGATTCAGCCAGATTATGCCGGAAAAGCCATTGACACCATTATTACCCAAAAGGTAAAAGTATGCTGGAAGGAGCGTGATCAGGTAGACGAAGTTGTATTATTATAGAGATCCATTTTACCAAACCAATTTTTTACTTTAGCTTTGTTTTTTAATGAAACTATCTACCAAACACTTACTTGGTATTAAAGATCTCAACCGAGACGATATTCAATTAATTCTTTCTACTGCTGCTCAATTCAAAGAAGTTTTACAAAGGCCGGTAAAAAAAGTCCCATCTCTACGAGACGTAACGATTGTAAATTTATTTTACGAGAATTCAACCCGTACTAGAATGTCTTTTGAACTAGCAGAGCGTAGGCTATCTGCGGATACCCTCAATTTTGCAGCGAGCAGTTCGTCGGCAGCAAAGGGAGAAACGCTGCTGGATACGGTCAATAATATCTTAAGCATGAAAGTGGATTTAGTGGTCATGAGGCATAGCGCTTCTGGCGCTCCCCATTTTTTAGCACAACATATTCCGGCTGCCATAGTAAATGCGGGTGATGGCATTAACGAACATCCTACCCAAGCCTTACTTGACGCCTTTTCGATGCAAGAGAAGTTTGGTAAGCTAGAAGGCCTTAAAGTAACCATTGTAGGAGATATCATGCATAGCAGGGTTGCTATGAGTAACATGTATTTACTTCAAAAAATGGGGGCCGAAATTACCATTGCAGGACCACCAACCCTAATTCCAAAATATATCCAAGAAGCGTTTAATGTACGCGTCGAATATAACTTACAAAAAGCCCTAGCATGGTGCGATGTAGCCAATGTGCTCCGTATTCAGCTGGAGCGTCAAAATCAGCCCTTATTTTCATCACTGCGCGAATACAATTTAGCCTACGGCATTAGCCGCTCGATGCTAGAAAGTATAAACAAAGAAATTGTAATCATGCACCCTGGCCCCATCAATAGAGGGGTAGAACTTGATAGTGATGTTGCCGATGGGCCACATTCCATTATTTTAGACCAGGTAGAAAATGGGGTTGCTGTAAGAATGGCGGTTTTATATTTACTTGCCAATAGAGACCAATAAGCCTTAAATTTACACCATGCGAATTTGCCTATTCCCCGGAACCTTTGACCCCGTAACCCTTGGTCACGTGGATATCATTAACCGTGCGCTCCCTCTTTTTGACAAGATTTATGTAGGTATTGGCATCAATTCATCTAAAAACCCCATGTTTAGTCCGGAGCAACGTATGGAATGGTTTAATGAAATTTACCAAGATGAGCCAAAAGTTGAAAGTGTTGGTTATGAAGGTCTTACAGTGAATTACTGTAATTTAATTGGAGCTAGATTTATATTAAGAGGCATAAGATATGTGAGTGATTTCGAATATGAAAAAACCATTGCCGACGCCAACCGCACCCTCGATAAACACATAGAAACCATCTTTTTAACAGGTGAACCCAAGTTCACATCTGTGGCATCTACCATTGTTAGAGACATTCTAAGAAACGGGGGAGACGCTTCTCCATTTTTACCCGACGCCGTTATCAAATCATTAAAGCGTTAATTTCCGTATTTCAGCAACAGAATCCTTCAAATTAGCTGTATTTTTGTGCTTTAATTACTATTAAAACATTCCAATATGTACCCAGCAGAGATTGTCCTTCCTATGAAGGCAGAATTAACAGACGCAGGTTTTGATGAAATGGTTACAGCCGCTGAAGTTTCAGAAACATTAGGTAAACAAGGAACCACGCTTGTGGTGATTAACTCGGTATGTGGTTGTGCTGCAGGCACTTGCAGACCAGGTGTATTAATGGCAGTTCAAAACGCCACTAACCGCCCAGACCGTTTAACCACTAGTTTTGCTGGTTTTGACGTAGAAGCGGTAAACGAAGTACGTAAACTTTCGTTGCCTTACCCACCATCATCACCAGCCATCGCTTTATTTAAAGACGGTGTGCTTGTAAACCTAGTAGAAAGACATCAAATTGAAGGTCGTCCGGCGCAAGTCATTGCCCAGCACCTGATCTCTATTTTTGATGAACATTGCAATTAATTTATCTTAATTTTGTTTAGATGTGTTAGTAAGTAAGGGCTCCATGTAAGTGGAGCCTTCACTTTTAGAAATCAGCTCATATTCCTGCTTATGTATCCAAATTTATATTACGCAGTCAAAGACCTTTTTGGAATTGAAATTAATGGTCTTAAACTCATCAATTCTTTTGGCTTTTTTGTAGCCATTGCTTTTATTTCTGCATCAGCTGTTTTAAGCGCTGAATTAAAAAGAAAAGAAAAAGAAAGGCTACTCATACATGAGGAAGAAAAAATGATAATAGGAGCACCCGCTTCAATTCAGGAACTGCTCTTCAATTTTTTACTCGGCTTTATTTTTGGGTACAAAATTATAGGTGCATTTGTAGTACCCTCTGCACTTAATGACCCACAGGCATTTATACTTTCAACAAATGGAAGCGCACCAGTCGGAATCTTAACAGGTATTTTCTTTTTGATTTTAAAATGGTACGAAAAAAATAAAGTAAAACTTCCTAAGCCCGAAGAAAAAATATTTAAAATTTGGCCGCACGACAGGGTAGGTGATATTGTTTTATACGCGGCTATATTTGGTTTTTTAGGCGCTAAAATATTTCATAACCTTGAAAATTGGGGTGAATTTATAAAAGATCCTATTGGTAATTTAATAGCATTTAGTGGACTAACATTTTATGGGGGACTCATTTGTGCAACCGTTGCTATCATTGGATTTGCGCGTAAACACAAAATTGGTGTGGTACATCTAGCAGACACGATGGCACCAACCATGATGTTTGCATATGCCATGGGCCGAATAGGATGTCAAGTAAGTGGAGATGGTGATTGGGGTATTGTAAACAACAACCCAAAACCTTTTTCTTGGATGCCCGACGGATTATGGTCATCTGTGTATGCACACAACGTCATTGGTGAAGGTGTTCCAATTAAAGATTGCGTTGGGCCTTATTGCAACCAACTTCCAATGCCCGTATATCCAACGGCTTTATATGAAGTTATTGCTTGCTTAATTTTATTTGGCGTTTTGTGGTTCTTGAGAACTAGAATAAAGGTAGCGGGCAGGTTAGCAGCGCTTTATCTTATGTTTAATGGGATCGAGCGTTTTACGATCGAAAAAATTAGAGTAAATACAAAATATGTAGACCTTCCATTTCAACCCACACAAGCAGAATTAATTTCACTTTTCTTATTTTTAGGAGGTGTATTTTTGTGGTGGAAAGCAGGCAAGTGGAACAATAATAAACAATTAAAATAAACGATATGCCATCATTTGACGTAGCTAGTAAGGTAGACTTACAAACATTAGATAATGCCATTAATACGGTAAAAAAAGAAATTGCAGGACGCTTTGATTTTAGAGATTCTCCGGTTTCGATAGAACTCAATAAAAAGGACTATGTGGTTTCTTTAGAAGTGGATTCCGACATGAAAATGAAGCAACTCATTGATGTTTTAATAGGCAGGGCTATCAAGCAAGGCATAGACGGTAATGCTTTTGACTTCTCTAAAGACGCATACCCTAGTGGGAAAGTGGTAAAAAAAGAGGTGCCAGTAACAAACGGCCTTAAGCAAGAAGACGCTAAAAAGATGGTAAAAGCCATCAAAGACAGCGGTTTAAAGGTTCAAGCTGCTATAATGGACGATGTTATTAGGGTTACAGCCAAGAAAATCGATGATTTACAAGAAGTTATCGCCCTTTTAAATGGCGGAAACTTTGGTGTACCACTACAATACACCAACATGAAAAGCTAATAAAATTTGGCATGTAAGCGATTCTAGCCTAATTTTGCATCTCATTTAAAATAAGTGTACGGCCAAATCCGTACTACCTAAAAACCATAAATATGAAACAAGGTATCCATCCAGAAAATTATCGTTTCGTTGTTTTCAAAGACATGTCCAACGGTACTACTTTTTTAAGTAAGTCAACTACAGCGTCTAAAGAAACCATCACTTTTGATGACGGTAACGAATATCCAGTTGTCAAATTGGAGATTTCAAACACATCTCACCCTTTCTACACCGGTAAAAACATGTTGGTTGATACTGCTGGTAGAATCGATAAGTTCAAAAAGCGTTACGAAAAGAAGAAGTAATTCCTCTCCACATAAGTTTTTAAAAGCTGCTAGTTTATCTAGCGGCTTTTCTTTTTTACAACCCTTACCTTTGCCTTAATTCTAATCCTATGAAACTAGATATTTTAGCTTTTGGCGTTCACCCCGATGATGTAGAACTTGGCTGTGCCGGTACTATTATGGCTGCCATAGATCAAGGTAAAAAAGTAGGTATCGTAGATTTAACGAGAGGTGAATTAGGTACCAGAGGAACTCCCGCTACCAGAACTCAGGAGGCAGCGGCGGCAGCCAACATTATGGGCGTGTCTATTCGGGAAAACCTAGACATGGCTGATGGCTTTTTTGCAAACGATGAAGCGCACCAACGAAAAATTATTTCGATTATCAGAAAATACCAGCCAGATATCATTTTAGCCAATGCACCCGAAGATCGTCATCCAGATCATGGCCGAAGTGCAAAGCTTGTTTCGGATGCTGCTTTTTTAAGTGGACTTCGAAAAATAGAAACAATGCATGATGGTTCAGCACAAAATGCTTGGAGGCCTGCCTATACCTTTCATTATATGCAAGACCGTTTTATTCAACCTTCTTTTGTAATTGATATTACAAAATACATGGATCGTAAAATAGAAGCAGTACTTGCCTATGGCACACAATTTAACAGCGCTGATAGCTCAGAACCGCAAACCTATATATCATCACCACAGTTTTTAGAAACCGTAAAAGCGAGAGCACTCATGATGGGCAAAAGAATTGGTGTAGGATACGCCGAAGGATACATCACCGAAAAAATTATTGGCTTCTCTAATTTTGATGCCATCATCAAACATACTACTTAATACGCTATCAAATTTTTATTATGTCAAAAGTAAAAGTGGGTTTGGTACAAATGTTTGGCTTTTTAGCACTGTTAAGTTTGCCATTTATTTTTACGGCTTGCTTTAGAAACCCGTACAAGGCAACCAATAAAAAGCATACGCAACAAATAGATTCTCTAACAGATATTGCTGCGCTTACAAATAATGGAGGCATTATTTCGGATACTGTTAAACAAGCGCCATATTGGGTTGGCACCACCAATTTTGGATTACGCAAACCAAATTTTGTAATCATCCACCACACTGCTCAAAATTCATGTGAAGAAACACTTAAAACATTTACCATACCACGAACTGCTGTGAGTGCGCATTATGTGATATGTAAAGATGGAACCATACACCAAATGCTCAATGACTATATGCGTGCCCAACATGCAGGCATTAGTAAGTGGGGTAATTTAATTGATATAAATTCTTCGTCGATAGGTATTGAACTTGACAACAATGGATTTGAACCGTTTGACAGTTTGCAAATCAATAGTTTACTTGTGCTGCTTAATAGACTCAAACAAAAATATACCATTCCTTCGCCTAATTTTATTGGACATGGTGATATTGCACCCACTAGAAAAAACGATCCGAACTTCAGATTTCCTTGGAAGTTGTTAGCTACTAATGGTTATGGCCTTTGGTTTGATGATACATTACCACCAGCCCCAACTAATTTTAATCCATACATCGCCCTTCGTATTATTGGATACGATTTAAAAGATTCTACCGCGGCAGTTAGGTCGTTTAAAAGACACTTTTTACAGGATACCACGAGGCGTTTAAACGCGGTTGATACACTGGTGCTCTCTAATTTGCAACGTAAATATTTCTAAAAAAAAAGTACCGATAAATTATAAATCCTAACAATTGTTAGCTTATTTTTGTACCACAAATAAAGCTTCTATGGATTTTAATTTAACCGAAGAGCAGCTGATGATTCAGGCTGCAGCACGTGATTTCGCAAAAAATAGTTGTTTACCTGGTGTTATTGAAAGGGATGAAAAACAATCATTTCCTAAAGAACAAATTATGCAACTAGCAGAACTTGGCTTTATGGGTATGATGGTGAGTCCTAACTATGGTGGTGCAGGTATGGACACGATTAGCTATGTGCTTGCTATGGAAGAAATTAGTAAAATTGACGCGAGTGTTAGTGTTTGCATGAGCGTAAACAATAGTTTAGTTTGTTGGGGGCTTGAAGCTTTTGGTAACGAGGCGCAAAAACAAAAATATTTAACGCCACTTGCAAAAGGCATTAAAGACAATGACCTTTACATTGGCGCTTTTTTATTAAGTGAACCAGAAGCAGGAAGTGATGCTACTAGTCAACAAACTACTGCCGAGGATCAAGGAGATTATTATTTATTAAATGGTACCAAAAACTGGATTACCAATGGTTCTAGCGCCTCTGTATATTTAGTAATTGCACAAACGGATCCTGCTAAAGGGAGTAGAGGTATCAATGCATTTATTGTAGAAAAAAACAGCCCTGGCGTTACCGTTGGTGCAAAAGAAAATAAATTAGGCATTAGAGGAAGCGATACCCACTCTATCATGTTTAACGATGTTAAAGTTCCCAAAGAAAATCGAATCGGAGAAGACGGATTTGGATTTAAATTTGCCATGAAAACCCTTGCTGGTGGTCGTATTGGTATAGCTGCACAAGCTCTAGGTATCGCAAGTGGTGCATACGAATTGGCGCTTGGATACAGCAAACAACGTAAAGCTTTTGGTAAAGAAATCATGCACCACCAGGCAATTCAATTTAAATTAGCCGACATGGCTACAAAAGTAGAAGCGGCTAGATTACTTTGTTTTAAAGCAGCTGCAGACAAAGACGAACATAAAGATTATGGGTTTTCATCTTCGATGGCCAAAGTATTTGCGAGTGAAGCAGCCATGTGGATTTCTACAGAAGCTGTTCAAGTTCATGGTGGCTATGGTTTTGTAAAAGAATACCATGTAGAACGCCTGATGCGCGACGCCAAAATTACCCAGATATACGAAGGCACTTCAGAAATTCAAAGAATTGTAATTAGTAGACATATTTTAACCAACTAATTGGTTAAACAATTTACTACGACTCCATTTCTAAAACTTTTTCAAAAACAGTTTCATACTCTGTGTTGAGTGTGGCTAGTTTTTGTTGAACCGATTTATATTCAGACTCGAGTGTTGTAAATCTTGCTGGATCGGTATAGGTATCTGGATTACCTAGTTCCTGCTCAATAGTATCTTTTTGAATTTTTGTATTATTGATATCTAGCTCTAATGTTTGGAGCCTCTTTTTGTGCTTTTGCAATTCTTTTTGAAAATCTTTATCAATAGCCGTATTAGGCGTTGGTGCTTTTATTTCTGTAGTTGCAACCTTTGGAACTGGGGCAGGAGTTGTTGCAGCAGCTGCAGTTCCGGAACCTTTATTTTCTTTTTGCTTGGCAGCCATACGTTCATTCCATTCTACCCACTCGGCATATGAACCTTTAAACTCTTTAATTTGATGGTCTACGATTTCCCAAATTTTATTCGCTGTTTGAGATATAAAATAACGGTCGTGACTAATTAAAATATAACTGCCTTCGTACTTGTTTAGTGCACCAGCGAGTAGTTCTACTGAGTGCATATCAAGGTGGTTGGTAGGTTCATCCAGTAATAAAAAGTTAGCCTTACTCACCATTGTTTTTGCAAGTGCCACCCTCGCTTTTTCACCACCACTTAATACACGTATTTTTTTATCTACATCATCACCACCAAATAAAAACGCACCTAAAATACTACGTAATTCAACATCGGTTTTTTTACTGCCGCATTGTTGCATTTCTTCCATAATCGTATGGGTAAGTGTAAGTGCTTCAAGTTGGTGCTGTGCGTAAAAACTTTCGTCAACATTATGTCCCCAAACCCTTTCTCCACTGTGCTGCTCGGTACCACCCACAATTCGAAGGACGGTTGATTTACCTTTACCATTCGCTCCAATTAAGGCAATTTTATCGCCACGTTCAATTTCGGCGGTGGTGTTTTTAACGATGGTTAATTCGCCAAAACTTTTTGAAATGTTTTTTAAATCTACAAGTACTTTACCTGGTACTTTATCAAGCTGGAAATTAATGCGCAAATCGGGACGCTCCAATTGAACATCATCAATTTTGTCAATTTTATCTAGTCTTTTTTGAATACTCTGTGCCTGTGCCGCTTTACTTGCTTTGGCTTTAAAACGTTCAATAAATCTTTCTTGTTGACGAATATAATCTTGTTGATTTTCAAAAGCTTTTTGCTGCATTTCTATACGCAATGCTTTTTCGCTTTCATAATAATCATAATCGCCACTATAAATATGTAAAGCCTGCTGGTAAACTTCTACAATTTTGTTGACCATTCGGTTCAAGAAAAACTTATCGTGGCTCACAATTACAACGCTACCTCGGTAATGCAATAAATATTTCTCTAACCATTCAATAGACGGTAAGTCAAGGTGGTTGGTAGGTTCATCCAGTAAGAGCACATCGGGTTGTTGCAAAATCATTTTAGCGAGCAGCACACGCATACGCCAACCTCCACTAAATTCTTTGTACGGTCTTTTTAAATCTTGACTGCTAAAACCAAGTCCATGTAATACCTCTTCGGCTTTGTGCTGAATATTATATCCATCTAATACATCTAATTCATGAAGTGCGTCAGTGTATTTAATGAGTAGGTCATTGTTATCGGAATCATTTTCGAGTGCTATACCAAGTGCCTCAATCTCTTTTTCGAGGGCTCTAACGCGTTCGAAAGCGCCAAGCGCCACTTCAGTAATCGTTTCACTAGTATCAAAACTTAATAAATCTTGGTGTAAATAACCAATAGTGGTATCCCTACTTTTTTCTAATGTTCCTTTAGAAGGGGTATATTCTCCTACCAATACTTTTAGTAGGGTAGATTTTCCAGTTCCATTGTATCCAATAAGGCCAATACGATCTCCGGGTTGAATATGCCATGTAGCGTCTTCTACAATAACCCTAGCACCAAATTCGAACGTTACATTTTGTAATCCAATAAGCATATCAAGATTGTATTTGTGGCCGCAAAGGTAACCACAAATTAAATAGGGCAATCCTACTTATTGGGTTTGTAATCAATAATAATTTTTGCGTTCTTTTTTTCGTCGGAGGTTAAAAATATCTCCTGTCTTTTTTTACCAATGGTAACAACCATAATGGCCGTGTTAGGTGGGATTTCACCCAAATTTTCGGCTACCAGTATAAGTTCGTGTGCAGTATTTTGAGTTCCGCAAGTAAAAGAATAGGTAAGTGGCTGGTAGTTGAGTTTCCCTTTTTTGATAACCTGCTCATTATTATGATACAAACTAATGGTATCATTATCAATGGTTCCATTATCAAAAAGTTCTACTTTAACATCAGGTTCACTACTAATTATTCGTTTAATTAAGAAGTTTTCTCTACTCACTAAAACCTTTGGTGGAGCTACTGAATTGGCTAATTTTTTAACATCGGGTGGTGGTATTTTTGCATTCAATGGTAATGGCTCCGAATCTGATTCTTTGACTCTTTTTACATCATCAGAATCAGCATTGGAAGGCTTAGCAATTGGTTTTTGTTGTGTAATAGGTACCTGTGGTTTTGGATTCGCTAAAAAATCTTCTAATTCAAAATCACTTTTTAAAACCCGCTCTAGGTATACCTTTCCACTACCACAATCTTTTTTATTTTTTGCATTGGTAGAAATAAACGTGCCTTGTAATACTTCTAATTTACCAATTTTCACATAATCTAAATAGCAGGTCATTAAACAGGGTTCGCTATTCCCACCAATTTTTAATTCCACCAGTTTCAATTCTTTTAAAATCAGATTTTTATTGTTTGCTGTATAAATTCCTTGTAATGTTGATTTCCCGTAAAACACGGTAGACTTATAAGAATAGGTGACTCCCTTAATACTATTATTTGATTGCTGGTCTATTTGCAACTCGTATTTGTACATTTCGTCCCCAATGTCATCTCTAAAAATACCAGCAGCGGCACTAAAGTAACCACGCCAGATACCCGTAAGTTTTTGGGCCTCAAGGCTAGATGATAAAAGCAATAAAGAAATTAGGGTAAAACTCAATCTCATTAACGCAAATGTAAGCTCTTATAAAAGTATTAAAATCTAAAGAAGCGTTAAAACGGAAAACTCACCGCTTTCCTTTATTTTTGCAGAAGTAACCCATTAGGGGTTAAACAGTTAAGTTAGACCTATGATAAATATAAAATTTCCAGATGGTGCCGTTAGGCAATATGAAGCAGGTATTTCTGCCGATGGCATCGCTAAATCGATTAGTGAGGGACTCGCCAGAAAAGTTTTGGCCGCTTCGGTTAATGGTGAAGTTTGGGACAGTACAAGACCTATCCACACCGACGCTTCTTTGCAATTATTAACCTGGGATGATGACGCAGGAAAAAATACTTTTTGGCATTCTTCTGCACACTTAATGGCAGAGGCAGTGGAGGTATTGTATCCGGGTGTTAAATTCTGGGTTGGGCCTGCACTTGATAAAGGTTTTTATTATGATATTGATTTAGGCGATCGTCATATAATAGAAGATGATTTAATTGCCATTGAAAGAAAAATGAATGAGCTTGCTAAAGCAGCCAATGCATTTAATAGAAAAGAAATTTCAAAAGCGGATGCCATTGCATATTTTACAGAGCGTAACGATCCATACAAATTAGATTTATTAGAAGGATTACAAGATGGTAATATTACACTTTACGAACAAGGTAATTTTACCGACTTATGTAGAGGGCCACATATCCCAAATACCGCTGCTATTAAAGCCATTAAACTAACCAATATTGCGGGTGCATATTGGAAGGGCAATGAAAAAAATAAAATGCTAACACGCTTATACGGCGTGACTTTCCCGAGTCAGAAAGAATTAGATGCGTATCTTTTAATGCTGGAAGAAGCTAAAAAAAGAGACCACCGAAAACTAGGTAAAGAACTAGGCATTTTTACCATGGATGATGATGTGGGTCAAGGACTTCCTTTATGGTTACCAAATGGTACCATCATTATTGAAGAGTTAGAAAAATTAGCAAAGGAAACTGAAGAAGTAGCTGGATACAAACGTGTGGTTACACCGCACATTGCAAAAGAAAGTATGTACCTCACTAGTGGTCACTTACCTTACTATGCAGACAGTATGTTTCCGCCTATGGAACTTGATGGTACCAAGTATTATTTGAAAGCAATGAACTGTCCGCATCACCATAAAATATTTGATGCAGAACCAAAGAGCTACAAAGATTTACCATACCGTATTGCAGAATATGGAACCTGTTACAGGTACGAACAAAGTGGTGAATTATTTGGACTTATGCGTGTGCGTTGCTTGCATATGAATGATGCGCATATTTATTGTAACAAAGAACAATTTGCCGCCGAATTTAGAGCTGTAAATGACATGTATACCAAGTACTTTAAAATATTTGGTATTGATAAATACGTGATGCGTTTAAGCTTACACGATCCATCTAAATTAGGCGCTAAATATGTAAATGAACCTGAATTATGGAAAGAAACAGAAGCCATGGTTCGCAAGGTACTTATTGAATCTGAGATCCCTTATGTTGAAGTTCAGGACGAAGCTGCGTTTTATGGCCCTAAAATTGATGTTCAAATTTGGAGTGCTATTGGTAGAGAATTTACCCTTGCCACCAACCAAGTGGACTTTAATTCTGGTAATAAATTCAAATTAAGCTACGTTAACCAAAACAATCAGCCCGAAGTTCCACTTATTATTCACCGTGCACCACTGGGTACCCACGAGCGTTTTATTGGCTTCTTACTCGAACACTATGCGGGTAAATTTCCAGTATGGTTATCACCATTACAGGTAAAAATATTACCAATTTCCGACAAGTTTATGGAGTTTTCCGAATCGGTTAAACAACAGTTAAAAGCAGTAGGCGTAAGGGTTGAGATAGATGACAGATCTGAAAAAATTGGTAAAAAAATTAGAGATACCGAACTTCAACGCGTTCCATATATGCTTGTTGTAGGGGAGAAGGAAACCCTCGAAAACAAGTTATCTGTGCGTAGACAAGGTAAGGGTGATTTAGGCATGCAGTACACACAGGTATTTATCGATGCAATTATTCAGGAAATTCGTGAACGTAAATCCGGCGAATAGCCCAAATAGCTTTATCTTTATACTTCAAAATATTACTAACAAAACAAGTTTTAATGGCATTACCACCAAGAGGCGGCGGAAGATTTAACCCAAGGTTCCAAAGACAACAAGAACCAGAACACCGAATTAACGACAGAATTAGAGTACCTCAGGTACGTTTAGTAGGCGACAACGTAGAAGTTGGCGTTTATTCTACCCAGGATGCACTCAAAATTGCTCAAGAACAAGAATTAGACCTTGTAGAAATTTCCCCAACAGCCGATCCTCCCGTTTGTAAGGTAATAGATTATAAAAAGTTCTTATACGAAAAAAAGCGCAAAGAGAAGGAAATGAAAGCCAACTCTAAGCAGTCTGAAATAAAAGAAATTAGATTTACGCCAAGCACCGATGACCATGACTTTGACTTTAAGGCTAAACATGCCGAAAAGTTCCTTAAAGATGGCAACAAGGTTAAAGCATATGTTCAATTTAAAGGTAGAGCCATCATGTTCCAAGATAGGGGTCAATTACTCCTTCTTAAGTTTGCGGAACGCCTAGCAGAGGCTGGTATCCTAGAAAGTATGCCAAAACTAGAAGGTAAACGTATGTTTGCCATTTTTACCCCTAAAACAGGTAAAAAGAAATAGTTGCTTAAGTAGGAGATAATCCATAATTTCGCATCCCAATTTCCCAAACGGCTCAACAAGTGTCTCGCCTGTGCAAGACCGCCAGTAGGGTGTAATCTTTAACTAGATTATTAACATGCCAAAGGTAAAAACAAATTCAAGCGCTAAAAAGCGTTTTAAAGTCACTGGTAGTGGTGAAGTAACTTTCCAAAAGCCATTTAAAAGGCACATCTTAACCAAAAAATCTAAAAAACGTAAAAGAGCGCTAAACAAAAAAGGTTTAGTTGGTTCTACTAACAAAGACTTCGTTCTTCGTTTATTACGCCTGAAAGGTTAATTTTTTAGGTTAATTTTTAGAAGTACCATTCACAAACAACATTACTAAACAGCAAGTACCAAATAGGTAGGCGCTTTCAAACAAATTAATATGCCACGTTCAAAAAATGCAGTAGCATCGAGAGCTAGGAGAAAAAGAATTCTTAAGCAAGCTAAAGGCTTCTACGGTAAACGTAAAAACGTATATACAGTAGCCAAAAATATCGTTGAAAAAGGTTTAACCTATGCGTATGTAGGTCGTAAACTTAAGAAGCGTGAATACCGTCAATTATGGATTGCACGTATCAACGCAGCGGTTAGACAAGAAGGACTTACCTATAGCCAATTTATCAATAAATTGAGCCTTAAAGGTATTGAACTTAACCGTAAAGTTTTAGCAGACCTTGCCATGAACGAGCCAGCTAGCTTCAAGGCTTTAGTTGATCAAGTTAAATAAGGTAGCTTACGCAAAAAAATAATATAAAAAAACCGAGTAGTATTATACTGTTCGGTTTTTTTATTCGTTAATAGGAGAATTATTTTAAAATATTGTCGTTCACCCGTTTTTAAAGCCAAAATGTAAATGAACAATACATATACCTCGCTCGTAAACCAAACATTCCACTTTCCACAAGAAGGTTTTGAATTAAATGACAATGGTTATTTACAGTTCAATGATTTAGACTTAAAAAAAATCATTGAAAAGCATGGTACGCCTTTAAAGTTAACCTACCTGCCAAAAATTGGTATGCAAATTAACAAGGCAAAAGATATGTTTAAGGCTGCTTTTAAGAAGCATAAATATGAAGGTGAGTATTTTTATTGCTATTGCACTAAAAGTTCACACTTTTCATTTGTTGTAGAAGAGGCGCTTAAGCATAATATCCACTTAGAAACTTCTTACGCTTACGATATCGAGATTATTAATCGTTTATATCAGCGTAGAAAAATTAATAAGGAAACGTATATTATATGTAATGGCTACAAGCAAAAGTCATACACTTCTCGTATTACTAAACTGATTAACTCAGGTTTTAAAAATGTTATTCCTATCCTAGACAATAAAGAGGAATTGATGGCCTATAAACGTGGTGCCAAACAACCTTTTAGAGTGGGCATTAGAGTAGCGGCTGAAGAAGAACCTAACTTCCCTTTTTATACCTCAAGATTGGGTATACGCGCAAAAGATATTCTAGAATTTTATGTAGATGATATTGAAGGTTTCGAAGATAAGTTTCAATTAAAAATGCTTCATATCTTTTTAAATAAAGGTATCAAGGATGATATTTATTACTGGTCTGAACTTAATAAAATCATCAACCTTTACTGTCAATTAAAAAAGATTTGTCCAGAGTTAGACTCTATAAATATTGGTGGTGGATTTCCAATTAAACACTCGTTAGGTTTCGAATATGACTATCAGTTCATCATTAATGAAATTGTAAGTAATATTAAAAAGGCTTGTAAAAAAGCCAAGGTACCTATGCCAAATATCTATACCGAGTTTGGTAGCTTCACCGTAGGTGAAAGTATGGCACATATTTACAGTGTTTTAGCTGAAAAAAATCAGAACGATAGAGAGTGTTGGTATATGATTGATTCATCTTTCATTACAACACTTCCAGATACCTGGGGTATTGGTGAAAAGTTTTTGATGCTTCCTGTTAATAAATGGGACAATGAATATCACCGGGTAGTATTAGGTGGTATCACATGTGATAGTCACGACTACTACGATTCCGAAGAACATATCAACGAAGTGTTTTTACCTAAATTAAAAACCCTAGATCCCAAAGACCTAGAATCCAATAAAGAACCATTGTATGTTGGATTTTTCCATACCGGTGCATATCAAGATCAAATTAGTGGTTATGGAGGTATCAAACACTGCTTAATTCCTTCTCCTAAACACGTGATTGTAGAAAGAGATAGAAATGGCAAGTTAATTGAGTGGGTATACGCTAAAGAGCAAACTGCGCAATCAATGCTTAAGATTTTGGGGTACCTGCGTTAAAAGCTTCAAAAACGGCACGAATAGTTGGATAGGTGTTATTAAGATATTCGGGTAATTCCGGTACTGTTGCCCACACTAATTTTTCAATGTCTTCTTCTGTTTGAGGAACAAGTGTATCATTTGCTAAAGACAGCATAGAAAACCAGTGCGTGTGTTTTACGACGTCTTTGTTAAGCCATGTATCAAAATAGGGATGGGTTGTGGTACAAATAAATGGCCCAAGTTCAAGTGATTGAAGACCCGTTTCTTCCTGTACTTCCCTTATAGCACAATCTGGTATTGATTCACCAGCATCCAGCTTTCCTTTAGGTAAATCCCAGAAACCACGTCTGTACATTAGTAAAAATTCACCATTGCTATTTTGAACAAGTCCACCCGCGGCTGTTATTATCGGTAGTTCCATTGTGTATCAAATGTCTACTATTTTTTGAATAGCAAATACAATTTATTCTAAAATAGCCCCTAATTTTGAATTATGACAAACGAAATAGCAGTTGCAGAAAAATTACTCCAAGTAGCAGCCGTAAAATTAAGTCCAAACGACCCGTTTACTTGGGCGAGTGGTTGGAAAAGTCCTATTTATTGTGACAATAGAAAAGTACTTTCTTTCCCTTACGTTAGAGACTTTATCAAAAGTGAAATGTGTAATGTGATCTTCGAAAAATTTGGAGAAGCCGATACTTTAGCCGGAGTTGCAACAGCAGGTATTCCATGGGGAGCGATGGCTGCGGATCAACTTAAACTTCCATACATATATGTAAGACCTAAACCAAAAGAACACGGACTAGGCAATCAAATTGAAGGCGCTTTTACGCCTGGTCAAAAAGTACTCGTGATAGAAGATTTAATTTCTACAGGTAAAAGTTCGTTACAAGTTGTGGACGTTTTACGCGAAGCAGGAGCAGAAGTGGTTGGTATGGTAGCAATATTCACATATGATTTTGCACAGGCATCAGAAGCATTTGCAGCAGCAAAAGTTCCCTTTGTTTGTTTAACCAATTATCCATCTCTTATTTCACTTGCTGTAGAAAAAGGATACGTTACTAAAGAGCAAGAAAGTATTTTATTAGAATGGCGTAACAGTCCATCCACTTGGACAGGAAAATAATACTATGAAAAAAATCATCATTTTTGCATCTCTTATTTTTAGTGTTTACGCTGGAAATGCTCAATCTTCGAAATCAGAATGGGTTATATTAAAATCCAACAATTTAAAATGCTGGGAGTGTAAAGATGTATTGGACAAATACTTAACCAAAGAAAAAGATAATACGGATGGTGGTATTGTGCAGTGGAAAATTAATTTGTTACAAGGTGAACTGCGCGTTCAGTTTTTACCCGATCGTACCAGTGCCGACGAAGTAAGGGTAGCTGTTAACAATGCTGGATTTGACACAGATATTGATAAGGCCTTAGACGAAGCATATAAAAAATTACCGCCAAGTTGCAAAAGAGCTGCAGAAGGAGGTGGGCCACAGCTTCGAAAGCCTTGCCATATCAAACCCTATTTATAAACTAATGGTTTGCCTTGTTTCGTAAGTAAACGGAACATCAATAAATATAGATCCTTTACCAATTTTTGTTTTCCCTTTTACTTTAATGAGTACCTCTTTATTCATAAGTAGTGAAAACGCATTTTTAAATACACCTCCCATGGCTACGCGCATACGCGAAGGAAGTTCAAAGTTTTGTTTTTTAGGAATATGCATGAGTGTATCAAGTGCATATTTGCCAAGGTAACTGTTATCGATATATACTTCACAGTCTACCTTTTTTAAATCTACTTTAAAATTATTAGGATTGAAATAAACAAGATTTAAGGATACATCAAGGTATTCGAATCCTACATTATTAACCTTTACATTATTAAGCCCTTTGTATTCAAAACCTTTTGGAGTTGAACAACTCATTATGAAAAGCAGAGGCATACAATAAAATAGAGAAAATCGTTTCAATTGAATTATTTTGCACAAAGTTAACTGGATAGTCCAAGGGAACTACTATTTAGTGTTAAAATTAATGCATGCACACATTAAGAATTGAATCTCAATATTTTGGATCAATCCATTATATCAAACAAATTGCTTTGGCAAATGCCACTGTAATTGATATACATGAACCTTTCAAAAAAATGAGTTACCGCAATAGAACTACAATTATCAGTGCTCAAGGCCCTCTTTTATTGACGGTACCTTTGCAGGCGGGGAGAGACCAAAAATCACCTATGCAAGATGTAAAAATTTGCTACGGGCAAAACTGGCCTAACAAACATATAAAGGCGTTGTCTTCTTGTTACAAACGATCTCCATTTTACGAATATTATGAAGATTCCCTGAGCCAGCTTCTAAATAACAAGCATATTTACTTAGTAGACCTAAACATGAGTATAATTAGCTGGTTATCTAAAGTACTTAAACGTGATTTTAACATTTCAAAAACAAATGAACCGCTAGCATATTTAGACCCTCATTTTAATGAAGTTAGAGATACTTCTAATTCGATAAAAGGCATTCAAAATGTTGCTTATCAATACTATCCACAAGTTTTTATGGATAAACAATCCTTTATACCCAATGCAAGCATTTTAGACCTCTTGTTTTGCATGGGCCCAGCATCAAATATTTATCTGAAAGACAGCACTTTATAGTCTTTTTGCATCTAATTATTTAGTAGATTTATTAAATAATAAATTAAACATTACCCCTTAAATAATGTCTAAGGGTCACCAAATGAAGACACTAACAATCAGATTATACTTTACTTTAATATGTATACTATCAAGTGTCGTGTTATTTAGTCAGGATTACTCCAATAAGGGTACCGATTTCTGGTTGGGTTATGGTTATCACGTAAGTATGTTTAACAACAATACTACAGGTGGATCACAAGAAATGATCTTGTATTTAACATCAGATAAAAATGCTAAGGTTACTGTAGAAATTCCAGCCGTTGGATATTCAATTACTTATAATATAATCGCAAACCAAACAACACTTTCAAACCCATTACCTAAATCAGGTGCACAAGATGCTCGCATCAATTCAACCGGACTATTAAAAAGAGGCATACATATAACATCGGATGTGCCCATTGTTGCCTATGCGCATATTTATAATAGCGCTATTTCAGGGGCTACTTTACTATTTCCAACCAACACCCTTGGTAAAGAATATTATTCTGTGAACTTTACGCAGTTATCAAATGAAAACAATAATTCAAACTCCTTCTTTTTTGTTGTTGCTACAGAAGATAATACTACAATCGAAATAACACCTTCTGCGACCAATGTGAATGGCTTAGCGCCTGGCGTAGCAACTACGATACCCGTTACACTGAATCAAGGTGATGTGTATAGTGTTTTTGGTACTGTATCTGGTAGAATAGGTACCGACTTAACAGGGTCAAAAATTAGATCTATAAGTACTGCTGGTTCTGTTGGTTGCAAAAAAATTGCTGTTTTTTCTGGATCCGGAAAAATAAGTATTGGAGGTAATGGAAGTGGTAGTGCCGATAATTTAATTGCACAATCTTTACCAGCTGTTGCATGGGGTAAAAAATATTTAACTGCGCCGACAGGATCACAGCCCAATAACTACTACCGTATTTGTGTTGCCAATCCTAACACGGTGGTAAAATTAAATGGTTCGATTATACCTTCTAGTAGATTAATGAATGGTTTCTATTACGAATTTTTTAATGGGAATTTTAATGGCGTTAGTGCATCCACAAATCCAGCCATTCCTAACGTCATTGAAGCCGACTTACCCATATCTGTTGCGCAGTATATTACAACCCAAGGGGTGGATGGAAATCCAAATGTGTCACCAGGTGGAGATCCAGAAATGATTTATTTAAGTCCTGTAGAACAAACCATCAATAATGTAACACTATACTCCGCCAACCGGTTTAATATTTTGCAGAGTTATATTAATGTCATTTTGAAAAGCGGAGGAGAAAATAGTTTTACACTGGATGGTGTATCACAAACATCAAATTTTATAACACACCCAGGTGACGCCAATTATAAATACGCTATTTTAAAAGTGAGTACAGGGAACCATAACCTATATTCAGATACTGGATACAATGCCATTGCTTATGGTTTTGGATCTGCTGAAACCTATGGATATAATGCAGGTACCAACGTAAAAGATTTTTCTCAAACAGCATCATTTCAAAATCCATTTGGTCGTATAGATTCGGCGGTTACCTGTGTGAATACACCGGTTTCATTTTCAGTGCCGTTAAATTTTACACCTACTAGTGTTCGATGGGATTTTAGTGCTGCTAAAAATATTACGCCAGCTGCAGTGATAGGGCCAATATCAAATCCAGCGCCTGATAGTTCTATTTTTATCAATGGACAAAATATAAAATATTATAGCCCTAAACAATCATTTTCATTTACTGCTGCTAATACAAATGCACTAAGAGATACGATAAAAATGTACACCACATCCACAACGCCAGATGGATGCGGAAGTACAGAGCAATTGGTTAGTATACCCGTTAAAGTAAACGACAAACCAGCATCGAATTTTACATTAACCCATGCAGGATGTCTACAAGACTCTGTATACATTACTGCACCAGCAACAAATGCTATAAAGTGGTTATGGGATTTAGGAAATGGGAATAGCCTAGTCAATTTTAACAACACAGTAATTCCTATTAGGTATTCAGTTGCCAACAATTACACCATAAAATTACGCGTGGTTTCTGATATTGGTTGTGCCTCTGATGACGCTACAGCAACCGTATCAATTAGTGATAAACCGGTCGCAAATTTTACAGCACAAAATATAACATGCATCAATGCACCTATTAAATATACCGATGCATCAACAATAGGAGTGGGTAACATTGGTAAATGGATTTGGAATACTGATAATGGTTCAGGCGCTACTACAAACACAACAAATGCAGATCAAAATGTAACCTACACAAATTTTGGTACCAAGGATGTTCGTTTATTAGTGGAGTCCAGCACCGGTTGTAAGAGTGATACTTTTAGATTAGCAAATCCAGTATTTGTTCATACGCCACCTAAACCTGGTTTTATAATTCCCGAAGTTTGTTTAAATGATGCAAATGCAGTTTTTACTGATAGTACAACCTCTGCGGATGGTGCTACGAACTTTTCGTATCAGTGGAATTTTAATGCAGGAAGTCCTGCTATTACACCTGGTCC